>Ga0265295_1001724_pt1 | contig 37429 bp, 20 predicted proteins | sample Munlansysbiofilm_FD_192503 | JGI IMG/M metagenome (GOLD analysis project Ga0265295, IMG submission 192503) | Leachate microbial communities from a municipal landfill in Southern Ontario, Canada - Methane capture system biofilm | ecosystem: Engineered > Solid waste > Landfill > Unclassified ... | reverse complement strand
TACAAACGTCGGCAGCATGCTTGGAACATTCATCGGTGCTTATGTCGTTTTGAAAATATCGGGAATAGATATCATTGATTTAATAAAAACGATCGTTTCCGGATTGATTTAATTAAATATTTTTTTTATTTTTTTGGTTTGACTTAATCCGATCTTGCATTGCTTTTTGAATCATTTCCCTTCTGTTTTTTTAAAGTCAAATTTTAACATTTAAAAGTTACTTTAGAAAAAAAGAGGGTGTGATGGATTTCAATCTCTTTAAGGTTTGATTTTAATCGGCCAAAACGAGCGGTAAGGTGTTGAAAATGTAAATTTCAATCCCTCAAAGGTCTGATTTTAACGTTGTTTCTTGCATTTATTCTGTTTTACACACTTTCGTTTCAATCCCTCAAAGGTCTGATTTTAACTAATGACCGTGTTTCGAAATGCCGGTGCATTTTCAAGTTTCAATCCCTCTAAGGTCTGATTTTAACTCGGCAAATTTATAAATCTTCCGTTCCGTTTTCAAATAGTTTCAATCCCTCTAAGGTCTGATTTTAACACCTGACCCCGCACAGCATCGTTTTCCGTCATGAAGAGTTTCAATCCCTCTAAGGTCTGATTTTAACGTATAGACCAGATTAGAGAAGCACACGTTATATGCGGTTTCAATCCCTCTAAGGTCTGATTTTAACCGGGTTCGAGTCCCGATATGCGAACTTCATCTATAGCAGTTTCAATCCCTCTAAGGTCTGATTTTAACTCTTCCGAACAACGTGGTCAATATCTTACAGTCAAAGTTTCAATCCCTCTAAGGTCTGATTTTAACTCCAACCCATCGAATCGAAGAGACTTGAAGAATTAAGTTTCAATCCCTCTAAGGTCTGATTTTAACATAAGCCCTGCAACCGACCCCGCCTACGTCATTAGAGTTTCAATCCCTCTAAGGTCTGATTTTAACTCTGTACGGGTTTTATTTGTGAAGAGCTTTGTAACTGTTTCAATCCCTCTAAGGTCTGATTTTAACAAAGACATGATGAAAATTCATGCAAACTTAGAGATGGTTTCAATCCCTCTAAGGTCTGATTTTAACAAACCATCCGATATTGATGAAAAAGCTTCCTTAGTAGTTTCAATCCCTCTAAGGTCTGATTTTAACCCGAATATTTCGCGACCTTTTGTGAGGGAGGAGAGTGGTTTCAATCCCTCTAAGGTCTGATTTTAACCCGAAAACGCTGTTTAAACGCGTCCCCCCAAAATTCGGTTTCAATCCCTCTAAGGTCTGATTTTAACGGAATAGAGGATGTGAACGAGGATGCTCCAAAATAGTTTCAATCCCTCTAAGGTCTGATTTTAACAGAGAATGCGGGGAGTTGCTCCACATAATTTTTAATGTTTCAATCCCTCTAAGGTCTGATTTTAACATGCGACTGACGGCGTGAAAAAACCGTTATACAAACGTTTCAATCCCTCTAAGGTCTGATTTTAACAAAAAAAGAGTTCGATGATGCAAAAGACGTAATAAAGTTTCAATCCCTCTAAGGTCTGATTTTAACGAGTGTATGCTTAATCAGATTGATGAGTTTGAGGAAGTTTCAATCCCTCTAAGGTCTGATTTTAACATATAACGAATATAAACGAGTTCGTGCCATGAAAGAGTTTCAATCCCTCTAAGGTCTGATTTTAACCGTTTTTTCGATAACAGTATACTGTTTTGTGGAATTGTTTCAATCCCTCTAAGGTCTGATTTTAACGTTTTTCTTTCAGATGAATAAAGATTACGTTATTAAGTTTCAATCCCTCTAAGGTCTGATTTTAACCTTTTAGATTTTACGCGTTATCCCGAGTTCGATTTTTGTTTCAATCCCTCTAAGGTCTGATTTTAACTTATAATAGAGTTTCTACAGCAGACCAGGTTTTAGATAGGTTTCAATCCCTCTAAGGTCTGATTTTAACCGGATTTAGAAACAGTCCATGTGCTTGCGGATTTATGTTTCAATCCCTCTAAGGTCTGATTTTAACCGAAAGTGCCGGCAAAAGGTAACGGTGGGAAATATAGTTTCAATCCCTCTAAGGTCTGATTTTAACGAAAATATGTTACTGTTGGTTCAGAATTTGAAGCGTTGTTTCAATCCCTCTAAGGTCTGATTTTAACTGTATTATAAGTTTTTCCCCAGAATTTGAATGTTTCGTTTCAATCCCTCTAAGGTCTGATTTTAACCGTTACAGTCTCGGCGGTCGGCGATATATTTTAAATGTTTCAATCCCTCTAAGGTCTGATTTTAACTTGGTATAGTGGAAAGGTTAAAGATTTCCATGAAATGTTTCAATCCCTCTAAGGTCTGATTTTAACCTGTTTTTAAGCGCGAATACCAGTATTCGCGAAAAAGTTTCAATCCCTCTAAGGTCTGATTTTAACATGGCGAAATGCTTTCGGAACAGGCAGACGAGCCTGGTTTCAATCCCTCTAAGGTCTGATTTTAACCGAAATGATTTTATGAGAGAAAGAGAAAAAAGAAAGTTTCAATCCCTCTAAGGTCTGATTTTAACTATTATTTACGGCTCTAAGGGCTCGGGAAAGACGATGTTTCAATCCCTCTAAGGTCTGATTTTAACGACATTTTTGGCGGTTCTTTCCAAATTGACAGAGCACGTTTCAATCCCTCTAAGGTCTGATTTTAACAACGATATGCGCCAGCGGTTTGTTATTTTGAATCGGGTTTCAATCCCTCTAAGGTCTGATTTTAACTGTCGAGTTCAGCCTGCGTAAATGATTTCTCATGCGTGTTTCAATCCCTCTAAGGTCTGATTTTAACTAACATGCCCATGTTAGCATTTTTCCATGTTCTTTTGTTTCAATCCCTCTAAGGTCTGATTTTAACGTTAATAAGGAAATGTGTTTGAAAGTAATTCATGAAGTTTCAATCCCTCTAAGGTCTGATTTTAACTGTCTCAACAAGAAACGACCGAATTAATCGACAAAAGTTTCAATCCCTCTAAGGTCTGATTTTAACAAGTATTATTTTATTTGGATATTAACAAAGGTGTAATAAGTTTCAATCCCTCTAAGGTCTGATTTTAACTCTCTTTTCATATCGTTGAACCATTCTTTAAATTCCTTGTTTCAATCCCTCTAAGGTCTGATTTTAACACATTTTTGGCGGTTCTTTCCAAATTGACAGAGCACGTTTCAATCCCTCTAAGGTCTGATTTTAACAATTCAAGCCCGCCAACGTCGTTCTTGTAAAAGCGTGTTTCAATCCCTCTAAGGTCTGATTTTAACAAAGCCTTGTCCGATACGTCTTATGGAGAGCCCGCGTTTCAATCCCTCTAAGGTCTGATTTTAACGCGTGCCGTTACCCGTCCCTGAATTTACTTTTGCACTGTTTCAATCCCTCTAAGGTCTGATTTTAACGCAAAACTAAACTTAACCGTGAAAGGCATACCGTTTTGTTTCAATCCCTCTAAGGTCTGATTTTAACTTTAAACGGCTGTCAAAATCATCTAAAACATCCCGTGTTTCAATCCCTCTAAGGTCTGATTTTAACATCGTCTGAATATGATGAATAGTCTTTGTAAAAAGAGTTTCAATCCCTCTAAGGTCTGATTTTAACAAAAATCAAAAAGCCGTTACTGAAGCCGCGATTAAAGGTTTCAATCCCTCTAAGGTCTGATTTTAACCTTCATATCATGAAGGAGCTTCACGACGTAGTATTTGTTTCAATCCCTCTAAGGTCTGATTTTAACCGCACTTGTTGACGTTATCCCGACAGATGAAGATACGTTTCAATCCCTCTAAGGTCTGATTTTAACTTTCTTTTGTTTCTTCTGTTCTCGTTTCTGTTTTAAAGTTTCAATCCCTCTAAGGTCTGATTTTAACAATTTAAAACCTGCTAACCAATCGTGCTCTAAAACTTGTTTCAATCCCTCTAAGGTCTGATTTTAACTTGTTCCTGTTCAAAAAGAACATCAGATAAGGTCTTGTTTCAATCCCTCTAAGGTCTGATTTTAACACCCGGTTATTTCTTGAAGTTCGCGCATATTCATACTGTTTCAATCCCTCTAAGGTCTGATTTTAACATGAACTTTGATAGTTTGGTAACTGAATCCGGATTCGGTTTCAATCCCTCTAAGGTCTGATTTTAACTGAACTTTGATAGTTTGGTAACTGAATCCGGATTCGGTTTCAATCCCTCTAAGGTCTGATTTTAACCCAATTGTTCAAAGCGTATTTAATCAAGTCTGCTGAGTTTCAATCCCTCTAAGGTCTGATTTTAACCGCCACTAACGATAATGTTTACGCTTCAATTCGTAAGTTTCAATCCCTCTAAGGTCTGATTTTAACTTATCAGATCTTTCTTTCCACCCATTTCTTCGTTGACAGTTTCAATCCCTCTAAGGTCTGATTTTAACGCTCTTTATCAAATCCAAAAGCGGGTCGGTTGATTCGTTTCAATCCCTCTAAGGTCTGATTTTAACTTAAATCTGATATCCATTCAGGATAAACAGATTAAAAGTTTCAATCCCTCTAAGGTCTGATTTTAACTTTTAGCGTCTTTTTCAGTCATTGCCGCGTTTTGCGGTTTCAATCCCTCTAAGGTCTGATTTTAACTACTTTAACAGATGATTTTGCACAACAAATCAGAGCAGTTTCAATCCCTCTAAGGTCTGATTTTAACCATATTGAGCTCTACGAGCGAGCTCTTCTTTAGAATAGTTTCAATCCCTCTAAGGTCTGATTTTAACACGAATCAGGCTGTGTATTTGCAGCATATTTAATTCAGGTTTCAATCCCTCTAAGGTCTGATTTTAACAGAAGAAACGCAAGGTGAAGAATAATGGCGATAATTCGTTTCAATCCCTCTAAGGTCTGATTTTAACTTATGATTCTCGAAATCCCTACTACGACCATGGATAGTTTCAATCCCTCTAAGGTCTGATTTTAACATAGGGAGGAGAAGTTACAATCACATCAATGCTTTTGTTTCAATCCCTCTAAGGTCTGATTTTAACACAGCATGCAGGGTTCGAAATGATTTGCGACATGGAGTTTCAATCCCTCTAAGGTCTGATTTTAACTCGAAGATTACCCCGAATGCGAAACGCCCAGTTATTGTTTCAATCCCTCTAAGGTCTGATTTTAACTCATCATGTTATCGTTTCCTTTTTCGTCTTATTTTGGTTTCAATCCCTCTAAGGTCTGATTTTAACTAAATTTTAGATTATATGATTTTAACAATACTAAAAGTTTCAATCCCTCTAAGGTCTGATTTTAACTCATTTTTATTTTTTTAAAAGAATATGAATAGTAGTGTTTCAATCCCTCTAAGGTCTGATTTTAACAGTGCCGTTCTTGACCGCAAAAACGCGGTTATCAATGTTTCAATCCCTCTAAGGTCTGATTTTAACGGTTCTGCCGAGCCTGTTTTATTATCCAAGCACTGAGGGTTTCAATCCCTCTAAGGTCTGATTTTAACTTGTGGGTCTGCTCTTGCAGACACATACCCTCTTGCCAGTTTCAATCCCTCTAAGGTCTGATTTTAACCGAAGAACGACCCTAAATCGTGTTTAGATATCGCATAGTTTCAATCCCTCTAAGGTCTGATTTTAACATTAGTTATTTGCCGAATACGAAAGTCACGGGATATGGTTTCAATCCCTCTAAGGTCTGATTTTAACGTGCAAGACGCCGAAAACAAAAACGCTTCTTTGAGTGGTTTCAATCCCTCTAAGGTCTGATTTTAACTTATTAGTTTAGTAGAACGTCGTAATCGTTTTATCGGTTTCAATCCCTCTAAGGTCTGATTTTAACCGATTATGAGAAAATCCACGCCGTCGCGAAAAAATTGTTTCAATCCCTCTAAGGTCTGATTTTAACTCTGTCAAAGATACTTTTGTTGAGCCGGCTGTTCAAAGTTTCAATCCCTCTAAGGTCTGATTTTAACCTTTTTCAACAGCTTTGGCCAAAGACAAAATTTCAAGTTTCAATCCCTCTAAGGTCTGATTTTAACCTAAGTTGGGCTACTCTTCTGTTGTTGGCAAAGTTACGTTTCAATCCCTCTAAGGTCTGATTTTAACCGATTTCTTAACACCAGTCTTAACACCATAATAATAGTTTCAATCCCTCTAAGGTCTGATTTTAACAGCCATTTAAAACACTCCTTTAGTTTAATTTAAAAATGTTTCAATCCCTCTAAGGTCTGATTTTAACGAACAAAAATTATTGTTAAGACAACCCGAAGTTTCGAGTTTCAATCCCTCTAAGGTCTGATTTTAACAACAAGCATTAATCCAAAAAACTCAATTGGAAATTTGTTTCAATCCCTCTAAGGTCTGATTTTAACGATAATTTAAAAGTCCATCCAATTTACATTTTAAAGAGTTTCAATCCCTCTAAGGTCTGATTTTAACCCCTAAAAAACTTCCGGAAATGTGTATAAAACTACAGTTTCAATCCCTCTAAGGTCTGATTTTAACCATTTTGAACCTTATTCAAAATCATTGATGATTTTGGTTTCAATCCCTCTAAGGTCTGATTTTAACTGTTGCAATACCACCACCGCGACCACGTTCACCGATGTTTCAATCCCTCTAAGGTCTGATTTTAACCGAAGCCGAACGGCGAGGGTGTCCCGAGCCGTTCTCTGTTTCAATCCCTCTAAGGTCTGATTTTAACAGTTATAATTACAACAGCAACTGGTCGCCCGTTGTAAGTTTCAATCCCTCTAAGGTCTGATTTTAACAATTTTGCTTGTTGCGTTTGCGTTTGTCGGAACGTTGTTTCAATCCCTCTAAGGTCTGATTTTAACATCCTAAATTTGCCGAGATGTGCAAAGAGGGAAAAATGTTTCAATCCCTCTAAGGTCTGATTTTAACACTCCAAAAAGTGCCGACAAGCGCTTTTTTGGAATACGAGTTTCAATCCCTCTAAGGTCTGATTTTAACTATAACAGGCGGCAACATTCAGACCGTGCTTATTGCGTTTCAATCCCTCTAAGGTCTGATTTTAACGCAATATTCACAAATCCCGACTTTGCCCGATTCAATCTGTTTCAATCCCTCTAAGGTCTGATTTTAACATTGTCTATGAAAATATCCGCCGAATTGGTAAAATCTGGTTTCAATCCCTCTAAGGTCTGATTTTAACTCAATTCCTGACGTCTCATTCCTGTAGAGGCATAGAGTTTCAATCCCTCTAAGGTCTGATTTTAACTTCTGGAAAAATGATTAAAATTTCTACATATTAAGGGTTTCAATCCCTCTAAGGTCTGATTTTAACAATACATATGTAAAACTATCCGTATTCTCGATTCTGAGTTTCAATCCCTCTAAGGTCTGATTTTAACCCATTTTCTTCTCTTCTTTTTTCGGGGTAGTGACGAGTTTCAATCCCTCTAAGGTCTGATTTTAACAAGCGGCATGGACAAAGACTTTGTTGACGAAATCCGGTTTCAATCCCTCTAAGGTCTGATTTTAACAAACACGGAACAGACAAACCACTTGTGATTTGTGCGGGTTTCAATCCCTCTAAGGTCTGATTTTAACCCGATTTTCCGCAAGGGGCAAACGTGCAACTGTATGGTTTCAATCCCTCTAAGGTCTGATTTTAACACGGTATATTGTAAACTTTCAGATTTGCCGCCTGCTTGGTTTCAATCCCTCTAAGGTCTGATTTTAACAATCCAAAAGAAGTTACGAAAGGACAGCCGGTTATGCGTTTCAATCCCTCTAAGGTCTGATTTTAACGATATTGCGTCTTCGTCGTGATTTATTGCGATGTCGAGTTTCAATCCCTCTAAGGTCTGATTTTAACTTCTCCGTTTTCAAATCGGTTTCGTTCCGTTTGTCCGTTTCAATCCCTCTAAGGTCTGATTTTAACTCGTGACCCTCCAGTGAGTGAGGAAATTATCATAAAGTTTCAATCCCTCTAAGGTCTGATTTTAACAAAATCTCTTTTTTCAGATCATTGAGTTTGTGAAATGTTTCAATCCCTCTAAGGTCTGATTTTAACGATGTCGCCTTCTTGGAGTAACTCAATCGGGTATGCGTTTCAATCCCTCTAAGGTCTGATTTTAACTCCCAATCAAAATTGGCGAACCGGCTTGCGGGTCCGGGTTTCAATCCCTCTAAGGTCTGATTTTAACCGTTCTTATCGTTCCTTTTGAATCCGTTACGACATGGTTTCAATCCCTCTAAGGTCTGATTTTAACTTTTAATCATAGCCGTAACCAAACTCTGCGCTCTGTGGTTTCAATCCCTCTAAGGTCTGATTTTAACGTTTTTAACGTATTATACATAACTTTCTCTAACGGGTTTCAATCCCTCTAAGGTCTGATTTTAACGGAGATAGAGAGAACCATTTTTAAAAATACTTCCACGTTTCAATCCCTCTAAGGTCTGATTTTAACAAAAATCGAAAAACTATTTTTAATGCGCGCTATTTGCGTTTCAATCCCTCTAAGGTCTGATTTTAACGCAATGCGTTGTAGCGCCCTTTTTAATCCAATACCAGTTTCAATCCCTCTAAGGTCTGATTTTAACCAAAAACCACCACGCGTTTAATATTTTTTATGCTAAGTTTCAATCCCTCTAAGGTCTGATTTTAACAGAATTCGTGATTTTTATTGAATTTTCGACAATTCAGTTTCAATCCCTCTAAGGTCTGATTTTAACGTATTGTGTGAATATATAATCGTGGTAATATAGAACGGTTTCAATCCCTCTAAGGTCTGATTTTAACGATGCAAGAATCAATCACCTAACAACTGTCTAAATCGTTTCAATCCCTCTAAGGTCTGATTTTAACAAATCAAACAGGTTTTCCAACGCATTAAAATAAACACGTTTCAATCCCTCTAAGGTCTGATTTTAACTTGCTCATTTTTTTAACTGCATTTATACTTAATATAGTTTCAATCCCTCTAAGGTCTGATTTTAACCATTTATATACTATAAATAATTATCTATTTATGACCTTAGTTTCAATCCCTCTAAGGTCTGATTTTAACAAAATATTACAGATGCTTTTACTGCATCCGCTTTGCAGTTTCAATCCCTCTAAGGTCTGATTTTAACGTTTTTCGTTTACCTCTTTTCTTGCCGCCATTTTCAGTTTCAATCCCTCTAAGGTCTGATTTTAACACCCAATTTTTCAAGGCGCACGTTCTGTTTTAGATAAGTTTCAATCCCTCTAAGGTCTGATTTTAACGATTTAGGCGCAACTGAGAAAGCGCTTAAAAGCGCATGTTTCAATCCCTCTAAGGTCTGATTTTAACTAACTTCTTGGCATTCCCTCTCGCCGCTGATTTACTGTTTCAATCCCTCTAAGGTCTGATTTTAACGCGTGCTGTTTCTTTCATAAGCGGTTCTCTTATAACTCGTTTCAATCCCTCTAAGGTCTGATTTTAACTTTATGAGAGAAAGAAATGTTAAAATTATGGAACGAAGTTTCAATCCCTCTAAGGTCTGATTTTAACACCTGCGCCGCCTACCGCTTAATCGCTGTTATTTTTGTTTCAATCCCTCTAAGGTCTGATTTTAACCGATTGATGACATTAATATTAAAGCATCTCTTGTTAGTTTCAATCCCTCTAAGGTCTGATTTTAACAATGAAAATGACAGATATTCAAATTAAAGCATTTAAAGTTTCAATCCCTCTAAGGTCTGATTTTAACTAAATTAAAAATGTTAATAGAACAGTTTCCTTATGGGTTTCAATCCCTCTAAGGTCTGATTTTAACTGTCGAGAATTGGAATAATTGATGCTGATCTTCTTGAGTTTCAATCCCTCTAAGGTCTGATTTTAACGCAATGACCTGCGCCTTTTTCAGCGCGTCATAGATGTGTTTCAATCCCTCTAAGGTCTGATTTTAACACAACAACAACGTTATTTAGAACGCGAAATAAGAAAAGTTTCAATCCCTCTAAGGTCTGATTTTAACTTTGTGCTGTTCTTCGAGCATCTCAAACTCGTAGAGCGTTTCAATCCCTCTAAGGTCTGATTTTAACGATGTATGTGATTATTGCTATTGTTAAAATGAAAATGTTTCAATCCCTCTAAGGTCTGATTTTAACCTTTTAATTGACCATACGCGTGTTCCCAATTGTAATAGTTTCAATCCCTCTAAGGTCTGATTTTAACCTTCCTACACAGGAAGACGGCGTGTTTTACATCGTATGTTTCAATCCCTCTAAGGTCTGATTTTAACGAGTCAAGTTTAGACTCCAAACGAACGACAATTTACTGTTTCAATCCCTCTAAGGTCTGATTTTAACTACCACACCCATGTTTTATATCTACGTCCCATCATAGTTTCAATCCCTCTAAGGTCTGATTTTAACTTAAAGAGGCGTTAGATAGAGGCGAGGACTTCACACGTTTCAATCCCTCTAAGGTCTGATTTTAACCGTCGGTAAAAATCAACTTGAACAGCATCAAATTGTTTCAATCCCTCTAAGGTCTGATTTTAACTCCAACCTCTCGAATCAAAGAGGCTTGAAGAATTGAGTTTCAATCCCTCTAAGGTCTGATTTTAACAGATGTCGAGAAAGCAACAGCAAAAGCATGTCACACGTTTCAATCCCTCTAAGGTCTGATTTTAACGTGAAGGAATGAAGTAAATCGTTTTTTGTTATGAGAGTTTCAATCCCTCTAAGGTCTGATTTTAACATTACGCCACAAAACCTATTCATTCTCGGAATGTATCGTTTCAATCCCTCTAAGGTCTGATTTTAACGTGTATGCTTGTACGAGTATATACACACCTAACTAGAGTTTCAATCCCTCTAAGGTCTGATTTTAACTATTTCCATCATACTCATAACGTTTTATCTAATCCTTGTTTCAATCCCTCTAAGGTCTGATTTTAACAAACCATCCGATATTGATGAAAAAGCTTCCTTAGTAGTTTCAATCCCTCTAAGGTCTGATTTTAACTATGTCCAAACATATACGTCACTTTAAAAACGTATACGTTTCAATCCCTCTAAGGTCTGATTTTAACAGTAATTAGAATATACTTTAATAAACATAAAATAATGTTTCAATCCCTCTAAGGTCTGATTTTAACGTTTTCATAATTCGGTTAAGTCCGTTTTCCCTTGCGTGTTTCAATCCCTCTAAGGTCTGATTTTAACCAAATTGCTTTAACTGATTCACCCGACATTATTTTTGTTTCAATCCCTCTAAGGTCTGATTTTAACTCATTTCTTCAAGAACGTTTAAAATTCTTGTTTCATGTTTCAATCCCTCTAAGGTCTGATTTTAACAAGATAAAAACGGCAATGAGTATTTTAGATTGCACAGTTTCAATCCCTCTAAGGTCTGATTTTAACGGGGTACCAATTCCTCGCCGTCAACAGATTTTGTCTGTTTCAATCCCTCTAAGGTCTGATTTTAACGAAGACCGCATTATAGATATTATGGAAACTATTGGGTGTTTCAATCCCTCTAAGGTCTGATTTTAACAAACAAACACATTCAACATTCCTAAAGATACGTTATGGTTTCAATCCCTCTAAGGTCTGATTTTAACTTATCAGTTTAGTAAAATGCCGTTAATCGGTTTATCAGTTTCAATCCCTCTAAGGTCTGATTTTAACTAAACCTTATATCCATTCAGGATAGACAGATTAAGACGTTTCAATCCCTCTAAGGTCTGATTTTAACCCTATCAATATTAAATTCATTATGTTGTCCGTATCCCGTTTCAATCCCTCTAAGGTCTGATTTTAACGGGCTAATAAAGTCCTTGCGGTCTGGGAAATTCTCCGTTTCAATCCCTCTAAGGTCTGATTTTAACCGAATTGTAATAAACCAATAACGACAACTCGTTTTTGTTTCAATCCCTCTAAGGTCTGATTTTAACCAAATTTGCCGGGTAGTACTACAGGGGTGTTTTGAGTGTTTCAATCCCTCTAAGGTCTGATTTTAACGCAGTTTATTTGTCTTTCAAATTCGGCATATGTCGAGTTTCAATCCCTCTAAGGTCTGATTTTAACTAAAGATTATGTCTTAGAGAAAACGCTTGTGATCGAGTTTCAATCCCTCTAAGGTCTGATTTTAACTTTTATCCGTTTATACTAAACGGATAGACAAAAACGTGTTTCAATCCCTCTAAGGTCTGATTTTAACTCTCCTTTAATCTTAATATCCTAATTAGGATATTCAGTTTCAATCCCTCTAAGGTCTGATTTTAACACTAACGATAGACCAATCGTTGTCACGGTTGAGATGTGTTTCAATCCCTCTAAGGTCTGATTTTAACAAAATATGAAGATGCTCATAAAGTAGCTTCAAAATTGTTTCAATCCCTCTAAGGTCTGATTTTAACATTTTGTTGAAGTTAAAATCGTCGAAGATATTAAACCGTTTCAATCCCTCTAAGGTCTGATTTTAACTGAATCTGATATCCATTCAGGATAAGCAAATTAAAAGTTTCAATCCCTCTAAGGTCTGATTTTAACTAAGCAGTTAAAGAATGGAACGCCGGTATCTCTTGCGTTTCAATCCCTCTAAGGTCTGATTTTAACTCCATTAATCACGTTCTTAACGTCTCTGACTGTTTCGTTTCAATCCCTCTAAGGTCTGATTTTAACTAGAGTTAGTAATAAACGTAAGAGATTTGGATTTGGGTTTCAATCCCTCTAAGGTCTGATTTTAACTGTGAAACAAATAAAACAATTAAGGTGATACTGTGTACGAAGTTTCAATCCCTCTAAGGTCTGATTTTAACCACCAATTCTTGATTGGAAAAGTTTCCTTCTAAAAGGTTTCAATCCCTCTAAGGTCTGATTTTAACCCGTTAATCACGTGTTCTATATTTTCTAATCTAATGTTTCAATCCCTCTAAGGTCTGATTTTAACATGTGCACACCACTTTCACAATATTTAAGGGAAAACCGTTTCAATCCCTCTAAGGTCTGATTTTAACACGAAAAACGACAGCATAACCCTTTGTCAATGGCAAGCGTTTCAATCCCTCTAAGGTCTGATTTTAACGGGGATGAAAGGTTTACGAAAATTCTTAAGTCAAAAAGTTTCAATCCCTCTAAGGTCTGATTTTAACTTGCTTTAGCGTTGACGATTCCAAAAGAAGTTGAAGGTTTCAATCCCTCTAAGGTCTGATTTTAACACAAGAGAATACGCAAGAGAAGCCGTTTATACCAGGTTTCAATCCCTCTAAGGTCTGATTTTAACCCGCCCTAATTCTTTGAGTTTTTGCAATCGCCATGTTGTTTCAATCCCTCTAAGGTCTGATTTTAACGAAATTGGTTTAAAATGAAAGTTGATTTAAAGACGTCGTTTCAATCCCTCTAAGGTCTGATTTTAACATAAATTTATGCTGTTGGCGTATCTTGAAATGCCCATGTTTCAATCCCTCTAAGGTCTGATTTTAACAATCGTAAAAGGTTAACGATTGCCGCAATTCATAATGTTTCAATCCCTCTAAGGTCTGATTTTAACAATTCAAGCCCGCCAACGTCGTTCTTGTAAAAGCGTGTTTCAATCCCTCTAAGGTCTGATTTTAACAAATCATGGTATAATCAAACATAGGATTTAAAACAAGTTTCAATCCCTCTAAGGTCTGATTTTAACCCGACAGCGAATGCTCATAAAAAATAAGAGGTAAAATAGTTTCAATCCCTCTAAGGTCTGATTTTAACTACTTAAGAAACGCTATGCGAAACATGAAATGCAACGTTTCAATCCCTCTAAGGTCTGATTTTAACGCCGAACTCGACAAAATCGTGGCTAAGGAAAAGGAAGTTTCAATCCCTCTAAGGTCTGATTTTAACAAGAATATGAAAAAATTCACTTAGTGTCCAAAAAATTGTTTCAATCCCTCTAAGGTCTGATTTTAACCCAATTATTTAAGGCGTATTTAATTAAGTCTCCCGAGTTTCAATCCCTCTAAGGTCTGATTTTAACGTTCTTGACCAAAAAGGCAAACGGCGGCGTTACTTTGTTTCAATCCCTCTAAGGTCTGATTTTAACCCTGATACTGAATTTTAAGGCGCTCTTTCACTTTTTGGTTTCAATCCCTCTAAGGTCTGATTTTAACCTTTTAACTGAAAAATCGATAGAAGAAGACATTAAAGGTTTCAATCCCTCTAAGGTCTGATTTTAACTTAAACCATAACCGATTTACTAAAAAAGAATATACACGTTTCAATCCCTCTAAGGTCTGATTTTAACTGTTATTAGTTTAGTAGAACGTCGTAATCGTTTTATCAGTTTCAATCCCTCTAAGGTCTGATTTTAACACACCCGTATCGTATTTAATGGAAGCTTACAACATGAGTTTCAATCCCTCTAAGGTCTGATTTTAACTTGAACAACTCCCCGCGTACAGTGAAGGTGCTTCTAGAGTTTCAATCCCTCTAAGGTCTGATTTTAACTTATTGATGGTTTGTATTACGCTGTTTGGAAAAATCGGTTTCAATCCCTCTAAGGTCTGATTTTAACCCATATCTTTAATCTAAATCAATTTTACCTGTAAAAAGTTTCAATCCCTCTAAGGTCTGATTTTAACACACAGCTTGCAAACAAACCGTATTGCAAATGCAAGGTTTCAATCCCTCTAAGGTCTGATTTTAACAGCCGTTCCATTTCGGCAATGCAATCGCCGTGAATCGTTTCAATCCCTCTAAGGTCTGATTTTAACCAAAATTTGAAAAATACATATAAAGAAGTGTTCTAAAGTTTCAATCCCTCTAAGGTCTGATTTTAACTCTGTCAAAGATACTTTTGTTGAGCCGGCTGTTCAAAGTTTCAATCCCTCTAAGGTCTGATTTTAACCTCATGTTGCCGATACTGGAAAGGCGGTTGTTGGTAGTTTCAATCCCTCTAAGGTCTGATTTTAACTAACTCATTTAAAACAGTCTTGGTCTAATATTGAAAGTTTCAATCCCTCTAAGGTCTGATTTTAACAGATTTTAAAAACTATTATTTGCATAAAATTAAAGCGTTTCAATCCCTCTAAGGTCTGATTTTAACGAAAAATATTTTTCCAAAAAACAAACGAATGAATTTGGGTTTCAATCCCTCTAAGGTCTGATTTTAACATTAGATGGACGAACAATATTTTCAAGAACATTAGAGTTTCAATCCCTCTAAGGTCTGATTTTAACAATATGAAATGAAAATAAAATACATCTTATTAACAATGTTTCAATCCCTCTAAGGTCTGATTTTAACAGGTTACGATATGAGTTTAAAAAGTTCAATAAGTGCGTTTCAATCCCTCTAAGGTCTGATTTTAACTACAACGTATATATGAAGCAGCGTCTGTTTTGAATGGTTTCAATCCCTCTAAGGTCTGATTTTAACGCCCGATACCGATTACGAAAACGATTTTAATTGTATGTTTCAATCCCTCTAAGGTCTGATTTTAACTAACAATCGGTCTCATTCTCGCAACCGTTTTAATCAGGTTTCAATCCCTCTAAGGTCTGATTTTAACAACGTCGACAAAAACGGCAATTTGGAAAATAAAGCGTGTTTCAATCCCTCTAAGGTCTGATTTTAACATTATCACATAATAAATATAATGATAAAGAAATAGAAGTTTCAATCCCTCTAAGGTCTGATTTTAACTCTTGCATTTGGTGATGTATTGTGTGAGAATATATGGTTTCAATCCCTCTAAGGTCTGATTTTAACCCTCTTATTATTTATTAATTTTTTATATTAAATTCAGTTTCAATCCCTCTAAGGTCTGATTTTAACATGAGTAGACCGTTTTTTAGAAATTCCTGACAGACGTTTCAATCCCTCTAAGGTCTGATTTTAACCGTATACGGCAAACCTTTTCATACTGTTTTTAAAAAGTTTCAATCCCTCTAAGGTCTGATTTTAACCCCATAAGCAAACTTCTTGTCGAATGAGACATTTTCAGTTTCAATCCCTCTAAGGTCTGATTTTAACTAAATATGAAGATATTCATAAAGTAGCCGAAAAATTGTTTCAATCCCTCTAAGGTCTGATTTTAACTTACACACCACACGCTATAGTTTTCCGTCATGAAGAGTTTCAATCCCTCTAAGGTCTGATTTTAACTCATATCCGTGAATTAAATATAAATAAACAAATATAAGTTTCAATCCCTCTAAGGTCTGATTTTAACTAAAATCCGATGAGGAATTTAAAGCTAATTTGGATCAAGTTTCAATCCCTCTAAGGTCTGATTTTAACCCTTGAACCACGCATGAGTGCCCGCTTAATTGAAACGTTTCAATCCCTCTAAGGTCTGATTTTAACACGGCGGCAAGTTCCGCGGTTAGTAATGTGCAATCGGGTTTCAATCCCTCTAAGGTCTGATTTTAACCTTTCACATTGAATAATTAATATTCGAGGCTTCCGAGTTTCAATCCCTCTAAGGTCTGATTTTAACCAAGCCGTTTCCTCTGTTCCTTTGTCAAATAGCTACGTTTCAATCCCTCTAAGGTCTGATTTTAACATGTTTTTATGGTTATGAGAAAAACCTCTAATGAGTGTTTCAATCCCTCTAAGGTCTGATTTTAACGCTGAATTTCAATTAGCTAAAGACATTTTGAAAAGAAGTTTCAATCCCTCTAAGGTCTGATTTTAACTATCAAATACATGATCTATAGATATCCGTCAGGACTTGTTTCAATCCCTCTAAGGTCTGATTTTAACAAAAACTGTGATAAGTATATCACAGATTATAAAATAGTTTCAATCCCTCTAAGGTCTGATTTTAACTGCGGGTGCTCCTGCTGTTGTTCAGACAATGCTCTGTTTCAATCCCTCTAAGGTCTGATTTTAACGTACAAACAAATCAAAAACGATATCAAAAGATAATAAGTTTCAATCCCTCTAAGGTCTGATTTTAACTTGATGTTTCGACACAACAAGTTTTACCATATTATATGTTTCAATCCCTCTAAGGTCTGATTTTAACATTTAAGAATCTTTGATACTGTAACCAGTGCAACCGTGTTTCAATCCCTCTAAGGTCTGATTTTAACTTTGGCGGTTGTTCCCGCTGTTGGTGATTTACTTACGTTTCAATCCCTCTAAGGTCTGATTTTAACCTTGGTATAGTGGAAAGGTTAAAGATTTCCATGAAATGTTTCAATCCCTCTAAGGTCTGATTTTAACAAGAAACATTTTTACAAATTCGTATGTCGAAAAACTTGTTTCAATCCCTCTAAGGTCTGATTTTAACATTCAATCGGTTTTACGGAATGGGAAAAAGAAGCCGGTTTCAATCCCTCTAAGGTCTGATTTTAACGAGTGATGCCAAAAAGAACGATGTGCATATGTAAAGTTTCAATCCCTCTAAGGTCTGATTTTAACATAGTTATCATTTGCCAAACAGAGTTTCTGCAGATTTGTTTCAATCCCTCTAAGGTCTGATTTTAACTATAATTCATCTGATTTCTGAACTGGCATTTTTTTGAGGTTTCAATCCCTCTAAGGTCTGATTTTAACAAAAAATATCAGAGGGCTTGCATGGGTTGCGGTCAAAGTTTCAATCCCTCTAAGGTCTGATTTTAACGCGCTTAAAGCCGATTCTGAAAGCTATTCATTAGAATGTTTCAATCCCTCTAAGGTCTGATTTTAACATAAAATGATAACAGCAATTTACCCGATTTTTAGAGGTTTCAATCCCTCTAAGGTCTGATTTTAACGACCAACTCTTGCACTTGTTTCCATTTTGCAAGACAGTTTCAATCCCTCTAAGGTCTGATTTTAACTCCCGCTGTTTATGAACCTATAACAGGTTCTTTTGCGTTTCAATCCCTCTAAGGTCTGATTTTAACTTCCCTCTTTTAACATCAGATAACGAGGCGATAAAAGTTTCAATCCCTCTAAGGTCTGATTTTAACAACCCGGTCGCACATTGTGTCGCCGTTGCTTTTCTGGTTTCAATCCCTCTAAGGTCTGATTTTAACATACTGAAAAAGAGATTCGGCATTGAAGTAAGCGTTGTTTCAATCCCTCTAAGGTCTGATTTTAACAATTACATTTTTAAAATTTTAACCGTTTATACCAAAGTTTCAATCCCTCTAAGGTCTGATTTTAACTTGCGGAAATAACCAATCTGTCTAAAGATTATGCAAATGTTTCAATCCCTCTAAGGTCTGATTTTAACTTAAATCTTAAAATTCCCGAAATCTCGGAAAATCCCGGTTTCAATCCCTCTAAGGTCTGATTTTAACCGTGTTCGATAAAATTTCCATTTAAGCACCTTAAAAGTTTCAATCCCTCTAAGGTCTGATTTTAACTTCTAAACCACGTCTACCGCCAACAATATCTACATAAGTTTCAATCCCTCTAAGGTCTGATTTTAACCAAACATGGCAATGAGCATGGTTAACAGTTTAAAATGTTTCAATCCCTCTAAGGTCTGATTTTAACTCAAAACAGCAAAAGAAATGAAAACTATGGATATATTGTTTCAATCCCTCTAAGGTCTGATTTTAACATTTTGAGGATTAATTTAAAAACATTTTAAAACATCGTTTCAATCCCTCTAAGGTCTGATTTTAACCGTTATCCACGAACGACTTTATAAAAAATAAGCAACGTTTCAATCCCTCTAAGGTCTGATTTTAACATTTTTTAATTTTAAAATGAGGAGTTTAAAATGAGTGTTTCAATCCCTCTAAGGTCTGATTTTAACTCTCTTTGAATAATGGCTCGTGGTTGTGATTTTCAAGTTTCAATCCCTCTAAGGTCTGATTTTAACGAATGCATGATTAATGACAAAGGTGAAGAATACCTTGTTTCAATCCCTCTAAGGTCTGATTTTAACACACACTGGAAACAGAAGTTTTCAAAGCATAAATTGGTTTCAATCCCTCTAAGGTCTGATTTTAACGACTATGTTAATAAAAGAACAACGTAAATTAATATAGTTTCAATCCCTCTAAGGTCTGATTTTAACCATTTTCAAAATTATTTTGACCTGTTTGTCTTTTGTGTTTCAATCCCTCTAAGGTCTGATTTTAACTAATATATGATATAATTATTCTATACATATACACTAGTTTCAATCCCTCTAAGGTCTGATTTTAACGTGGATATTGCATTTCTTTTAGAAAATGAGGAATTCAGTTTCAATCCCTCTAAGGTCTGATTTTAACAAAAAGAGGTAAAAATTATGAACAATGATAAAATTTGTTTCAATCCCTCTAAGGTCTGATTTTAACTAAAGAGCCAAAAAGCAAAAGTTAAAGCCCTTACGTTGTTTCAATCCCTCTAAGGTCTGATTTTAACCAAGAAATATATCTGACTTTTTCCCTCTTTTTTGAAAAAAAGAAATTAGTAAAAAGAGTCAAAACATATCACTTTTCAAATAAAGAAAAGTTTCAAAGAATATAAATTTTATCATATTTCAATATATTAAAATCGTGGATCTTTCATTTTGTAATCCTTATATAAAGATCCACGAAATTTAAAAATTAATATTTTCGGAACCGTTTAAATTGGAATTTTGAAATTTTAATTCCATTTTCTTCTTTTGAAATCCTTTCTGTTGTTGAAGCAATGCAAATGATTCCGTTTTTTTTCAAAGCATTAACAAAAGTATAGACAAATGTCAATTCGCCCATAACATGAACAACCAATTTATCCTTGGTATTATTTTGCATTTCATTTATTTTCCGAATGTAATTTTCTGCAATTTGATTGATATATAATTCATCTTCTTCCGGATCAATATACGGAAATGGTAAATCTATGATTTGACCATAAACAGCAGCAGCATTCTTTTGCTCCGTCGGCCAGGAAGAAGACGGGTGGTTTGAGAAATTGATTAACATAAATGATCAAAATAAAATGGTTACATCATTTGATTTAGTATTTAGTATTATCAATCAGAAGGGTGTGTATTGATGTACAATCTTCAATATCTTCTTTACAAAACACTCCTATATTAAAAAGTTTTTTAGCCCGATCCAAGTCGGTTTCCTTTACTTCTTTGTTATCTTTAGAACTCAATGTAAAAATTGAAAAGTTTGAATAAAGCCCTAAATTTTTTTGTAAAGCAGCTGTTTTGTAAATTGTATCTGTTAAAATACTATTCACACCATTTAAAATTGATGTTTTACATTCAATAGTAAAAAGTTTCCCTTGATTAATAAATATAACATCAAATTCATTTTGAATATTATTTTTAATTAGAGTTACTCCTGTTTTAATATTTTCTTCTGGAATTAAAAGTTCTTCCTTTAAGCTGTAATAAATATATTCTTCAAACCAATCTCCGGTAAGATACCGTACATCATATTTGTCTAATTTTTCTTGAGGGTACTCTATATCATTAATAAATTCAGATAACTTTTCGACACCATTTATTTTTTCTTTATTATTTGTGTCTCTGTATTCTCTTAATTTTTCAATAGTTTCGTGATATTTATCATTATCTCTTGAATATAATTTAAAATATTTTTTTGTATATTCAAATCCAATTCCACTCATTTTTTTTTCATTCATTAAAAAACCGTGACTTTCGATATATTCTTTTAAAGCGATTGGTTTTGATATTTTTTGTTCCATTATTTCTTTTTTCGGATATATTTGTAAAATCGAATTTTTCTCTGTTAAATAAAAAATTTCGACATTTAATTCGGCATTTAATTTTTTAAAGAAATCAGCGGTTGCAAGAGACATTATCTTTGTTCCACCTATAATATTTACCAAAATATTATTATATGCCTTATAATCCACTTCATTCAGTTTCGTTTCAATATCATCCAATGAAAACTGATCAACAACTTTAGTGATCATATTTTCAATATTGCAAACTTTTTGAATCCATGATTTAATACCTTTATCTTCCATTTTTATGGTACTTATAAACAAAAAATCAGTTTCATTATTTCTTTTTTCTAATATAAATCTCACATTTTGAATTGTTTGTTCACTTACCAATGTAACTAACAAGGTTTTCATAATTCATAACTCCAATATCTGTTGTTTCAGATTTTCCGGATAATATTTTTTGAATACCTAATATATTCATTTTTTTCAATTATCTCAATCTGTTTCGGTTTGAATAAATTTGCATCTCTGCTTTCTATGCAATGTAAAAATATAAGGATGAAACCGGATCCCGAAATCTTTTGAAATCGCACCCATCTTGTAAACCCCATTAACAGTAATCATATTTCAAATCAGTTCAAAGTTCCAATTTGTCTTTTTCAAATGACTCGCTGGATAATATCTTTTTAATTTTTAAAATTTTCATTCTTTTTTCAATTATTTTCTTTCTTTCCGGTGAAGAATATAAGAGGCGGGTCCAATGAAGTGTAAATATGTACGGATAAACGACAATTCCAAAATCATTTGAAATAGCAGCCAATTTATACATGTAATTTTCTAAATTGCTTTTCATTTCTCTTTCTTTTTCGTATTTTGTCATTTCCGGTGAAAATTTCGGGTTTAAAGACATTTTACATTCGCCGACATACAATTGGTTTTCCTTAACAAACATAATATCAATTTCATTATCCGTTAAAGACCCTGAGTTTTCGCGATAAAGCTGAACACCCGTGCATATTTTATCCTCCTCTAATTGTTGCTCTTCTTTAACTCTTTGGTAAACATATTCTTCAAACCATTCGCCTTCATAATATTTTTGCGCGTAGTCATCCGTATATTTTCTATTAAGTTCCGGAACATTTTTACGATTAAAATTTCCATTTTTATATCTTTTGAAAAGCTCTTTTGTATATTCAGATGATTGGTATAATTCTTTTTTAGGATCGGCTTTCAGACCATACAATTTTAAATAATTCATTAAATTAATCCGATAATTTAAATTCATCTCTTCCGATGTCAGAACATTTATAATAATATTTTTTTTGACAGGAATATAATAAAAAGAAGAGTTTTTAAATTTTGAAAAATAATTAAAACAGCTGAGCGACATTATTTTTGTTCCGCCCGTCAAATTCACAATAAAATTATCGGAATCTGTAAAACCGTATTCATTTAATTGTTTTTGAATATTTTGAAATTGGTCTTCCAATACTTCAATTCGGTTTATTGAAATCATTTGGTCGGATTTTAAAACATCTTCTAAAAAATTTGCTTTTTGAATCATTTCAGAAGTTGTGATGAAAATCAAATCATCATATTTTCCTTCCATTTCTTTTATAAAAAGGTAATTTGGAAGAAGATGTTCACTAATAATTGAGACAAGATATGTTTTCATATGATTTCTCCATTTAATTATCGTCTCCGATTTATATCAAATAAATAAAAAACCAAATTGCTGATTATTTGATTAAAATAAATAATTATTCCAAATATTTGAGCAAAGATTTGGGCGAAAATATTTTTTCCTTGTTATTGGATAATAATTCTATATAGCTTTTTAAATATTTGTTTGAATTTTTAACTTCTAAAAATTCATTTTTTTTATCTTTATTTTTCAAAAGCATATATTCAAATATTTTATCATTATCAACCTCATTATTTGATAAAGTAAATAGTTCTTTTATTTGGTCACTTTCATTCCATTTTTTTACAGTTTCATCCATTTTTTTTTCAAATTTTGCCATTAATTTTATTTGTTCATTTTCCGAAGATCCAATTAATTTGGCTTCAACTTTAATTTTTCCAAAACCATATGGTTTTCCTTGACCAATTTGATGAAAACATTTATCTGAATTGTTATGAAAAGTCAGAGCAGATAACAAAGCTCCCAATTCTATTTTCTATAAGTTATGGAATCTAATTTTTCCTTTGAATTCGGTGTCTTTTTTTATTGGTTTTAAATTTGTATCTAATTTTTTATTATTGGTTTTATCTTCCCATATTTCCTTTCGAACCATATACCTTTTCCAACCGGCAATTGTTGTTCCATCATCATTATAGGTTTTTAATTTTTTATTTCCTTCTTGACGAATATAAATCGGATAATAAGAGGCTTTAGGAGATCCCAAAATCAAAGTTATTTCTTTTTCATGTTTTACATTTTCAGAAAACAAATGTGAAAATTGAATTCTACCCTTTAATGAATTCTTTTCTTTTAAATATCCAAAAAGACAATCGGCTAAATCAATTTCATTATTTAAATGTTTCTTTGGCATAGTTTCATATATAGAATTTGAGTACAGTTTTTTATTTTTTCCTTCTCTAAACGTAAATTTCTTATTTTCTACATGGTCCATTTTCCCAAAACTCATAATTTCCAAAACATTGCGAATAGACCCTTTCAAAGAAGTTCCAGGAATAAAGTATTCACCATTGACATTGCTAAATGAATTGTCTTCATCTTTTTGATCTCGTCTTTGTCCCGTTTTGATAAAAATTGGAGTTTCTGCTGTAATTTTTAATTCAATTGTTCCGCTCATTCCGTCTTCAAATGGAATATCTTGTGAAATTTGATCTGCCCAATCCGGGGTAAAAACAGTATCGCTGACTGGAACAAAATTAAAAGGCGCTTTTATAATTGTCATATTTTCCCTCCTTATTCAAAACCGGTAAAAACATACGCAGCCGGAATTAGAACGGGCATATTTTCACACAATTCATCGATTTCCGGTTTCCAATACAGTTGAATTTTTATTTTTGAATTTTTATTTTCATCATTTTTGATGTTTGAGATGTATTTTTTTTGTTCAAAGACCCAATTGTTCGGGACACTCTTTAAATCATATTCAATTACGATATGCTTTCCATCGACATATTTTATACTGTATGATTTATTTTTTTGTTTTGAATACAGTTGCCCTTCTACAATAAACGGATTACTTGAATCTGAAATTTTTTCTAATTTTGTATGAAGCAATTTTGTTTCCGGTCTCGTCTCATCACTCATCCACAAATAACCTTCATAATCTAAAATTTCTTGTGAAATTTCTTCGATTGATATTGGTTTATACATTTTCAATCCCTCTCATTTCAACTCCATCTTTTTTTATGATTCCCATAAAAACACCATGCCCGCGATTTACACCGCCGCCCAAAGGAAGCTGTCCTGTGACGATGTCATTCAAAGCGTTTTCAAATGCTGTTATTATTTCGGGTTCTTTATCGAACACACTTCTTTTCACTTTAAATTTAAGCGAATAATTCCGACCCTTCCCGTAAGTCACTTTTTCTGAAAACAATGCTCCGTCCATCGCTCCACCGGTAAATCTGTCAATTGCAACATGATTTAAAATATGAGATTTTTCTCCGTTTTCCTTTTGAATGATATCGGAAATCAACACATTGCCGCGTTTTTGCTCTTTTTCATCTTGAGATGTGTATCCAAATAAGACTCGAACAGCTTCGTTATTTTCGCCTGTTATTTTCTCTTTGTCGTTTTTGAAATTTTCAGCAAAACATTTTTTAATTTTGTTATAATGAAAAGCAGTTCTGTGAGACAATGCGCCTTTAATAGAACTTCCCGGAATTAAAATAGAATTTTCCATCGGCTCAGGTTTTCCGCTTGACCAATCAAAATATGTTTCAGAGACAGGTGTTATATCGGCATCATCGTCCCCAAACCCTGAACCAAATAAAAAGAAATCATCGGGCTTTAGTTCCAATTCATACGTTATCCAATCTTTATCTTTTTCTAAAGTAATCGTTTCTTTTTCTTCATTATCCCAAAACGAATCGTTTAAAGACATTGTTTTTGAAATATAAGCCTTCAAATCTTCCGGTTGGGACAAATTCAAAATTTTTATTTTAGATTCAATAATTGAAAAATCGCCGAATCCTTTTCGAGTTCCTCCACCTATACGAATGGTATCATATGAAAGTTCTGAAATTATTTCTTCAAAAAGAGAATTGTTTTTTCCATCTTTTGAAAGCATTTCTATTTCAAAACAAAATCTTACCCCTTTGTATACAATTTCTTCGTCGAATTTTCCTTTGCTTTCAGCGGTTCCTTTGTCATTAATTTTAACATGTTGACGAATCGGTAAATTATCAAAATGTTTGAGATATGAATTTTTTTCATCATCAATTAATCCTTCAACAGCTTTTCCATTTTTATCAATAATTTGAGCAGATGAAAAAATAATTTCGGAACCTTGCCCGTCTTTACTTTTATCTTTTTCCTGAAAGCCGAATATATCTTTCATATAATCTTTCCCATTTTTCTGCTCAATAGTATGCCGAAGAATTCCGGCAATAACCGTTCCGGGAATATACGGCAACCCGTTTGCATCCTTTACAACCATATTGTCAACATATGCATTTTTTTCACCCGAACCGATTGAAAATGGTGTTTCGGATTGAATGATTAAACGAGCTAAAAATCGATATTTATAGGCGTCTGCATCTACTGTTTCAATCATATCAATTTTCCCCCTTTGAATTTTTAGCCATTTCCGCTGCCAAATTGATTACTGCAAAACTTGCGGATTCATCATCAAACGAATCAAAAAAATTTTTGAATATCTGTTTTCTTCGACCTTCCGCCCATTTATCTTTGGCAATACCATGCATCAAATATCCGGTTTCTTCACCAAACAGTTTTTCTTCCAATTCTGATTTTGTTTTATGCTGCATTGCAAGGTTTCGAATACTTCCCCACTGAGATGAAAAATTTTCTTTTAAAAATGTTTTTTTATTTTTTTCCACAAAATCATTAACAATTTTGTAAATATTCCTCTCGTTCAAAATTTTATTGTTTTGAATTTTAAGATATTTAATTAAAGACGAATCTTTTTCTAAAACATCGAGTTTTTCTAAACCCTTTTTATTTTTTTCAGAATTTTCTTTGGGAATCACAGAGTAAGTAGTCTGCCCATCCTTTTTTGAATTGAGAAACTCGGGATTAAAAATGACTTTTCCAAATCCTTCATTTTGATAGAAGCCGACAAAATGATTTTCCAAAACATTAATTTCTTTTGCATTCTCTGTATTTTTTATGTAAATGACACTTCCCTTTTCAATACCGCATCGATCAGAATCTCTTACATGACGTTTTGAATTCCATGGGGCGTATTGAAAAGTTCTAATTTGGGATTTTGACCACTCAATTTCACCCTCTTTAAATCCGAAATCTTTTGCTTTCGGTTGGAAAGTCGGTAAACCATATTCATCTAAAAATATGAGGCGAGCATCCGCATAAATCAAAACAGAATCATTCTCAATTTTTAACTTTTCACAATCTGAATACGCTTCAATTTCTTGAATTTCCGCCAATCCGTATTGTGCCGTTCTTGAACGCCCGATTCTCTTTGAACCTTCTAAAGCCGCTTTTATTATTTTTTCATATTTTTCAAAAATATCATCATCAATGTTGACTTCAAAAAGATAACAATTACCGGCTTCCAAAGATTCATATCCGTACATTTCTTCATCGGCCGATCGACGCTTTTTTCGGTCATAAGCGGATTTAATCATAAATTTCTTATTTGCTTTAACTTCATTCATATTACTGTCGCGTTCATTAAATGTATAAAATCCTTCTCGGCATTGTTTCAATCGATTTTTCAAATCCGAATCGGTAACCTTATGAAGAATATACAATCCGTCTTTGATATCCTTTGATTTTTCATGATACATCAACGCCGGAATTTTTAAAGAGCGATAATTATCTTTCTCAAGATGTGCATCCCCGAAACGAACTTTGCCACTATGAAATAATTGCCAATAATCATCAGAAGACAAATTCAAATCGTTATTATCATACAATTCAGAAGCAGCAATTCCCAAAAAATTATTTCCGGGTATAAAATCTAAGCTTTTTTGATTTCCTTGTGTTGCAGCATTACTGTTAAGAACAATATCTGAGAGAAGTTGACATCTAAAATACATGGGTTTCATTGTTTTTCCTCCTCAATATCAATGACACATCGTCCCAATCCCCGATTCCGATTTTGACCGAGCCGCTTAATAAATTTCAAACCATTTTTCATTATTTCGACAGATTCTTCCGGAACATTCAATATTTCTCCTCTCAATTCACAAGGAACAACAACTTCCATTTTTCTAAGGCTGTTTTTTTCGGCGGTCCCTTCATCGTTGATAGAAGTTTGGGATATACTTCGGTACATAAAACTTTGTAAATTTTTATCAATAATTGTTGTTCGAGTCTCTTCTTCTAAATCGGCGTTTGTAAAAAAACAAACACCTTGTTCGCTTATGCCTTCACTATTACATTTAGATCCGAATATTTTTATTAAATCAAATTCTGTTCCGGCAAAAGACTGTATTTCTTCAACCGATTCACGAATTAACCCTTTCATTGTTTTTCCTGGGACAAAAGGCAATTGATCTCCATCCTTAATAACCAAAATATCTAAGTCAGCTCCCGCAGAAAGACCGGATCCGCAATGCCAATCACTTAAAAATAATATTTTATATTTTATTGTTTGGCTCATTATTTTTTCTCCTGATTTTTGTTATCATTTTCAAGTGAGAGTAAAGAGAGAATGTCATAATATGGAACCCGAATTGGTTTTTCTTTTCTATTCTTTTCATTAATTTCGATTTTTTCAAATTTGTCCGGAATAAAGGTATTCGCAGTTTTATTTACTGTTCTGAGTCGTTTCATTTTTTGATTTGCAGCGTCAGTATTTTCAAAAAGTAAATTCAACCATTGGCGGATTCCGGATTTTACAGAATTTCCTTCTTTTCCTTTCAATTTTGAAACATTTTCCAGAAGGGAAGATATTGTATTTTCGCATTCTTTTTCTTTTGCATGAGCGCCACAATAATAAGGACCGAATTCAAAAGACAAACCGAATTGAGGTGTTAATTCCCTTTTGACAATTTCTTTGTAATCCTCTGTAAAACTGTCTTGTACTTTATGAAACATTAAACATGAAGGAGCTAAAGCCTCATCAATTTCTCTTGCTTTCGTTTTTGCTTGTTTACATAAACTTTCCGCCAAATCCGCAGCGTAGTGGAACGGGTAAGTTGTTTTAATAAAAGAAATTCCGGCACAAGCGGTTAAACCTTTTTTTAAGAGCTGCTTATGTTCCGGTATTTTCAGTTCTATTTCATCAAATTTCTTTTTTGATTCATTTTCAAAGGTCTCTAAAAAAATTTGAGTGTAAGGAATTGCCAAATCGGCGCGACAAATGAGTGTTAAATCATCTCCCCCCAATATGACCGGACGAAATGGAATGGGATTCAAAAACATACTTTCATTGTTTAAATCTTTAAAAGCCGTTTGAGCGGCATGTTTTGTAATTTCTTGAACATTTGATGAAAATTGCTTCAAATCATTTTCATTTTTGCCGATTTGCTGAACTATTGATCCCATGCCGTTTCCATCAGCATGAATGACCGCAATCCAATTATTTTCACCGGCAATTTTATCAATATCATAAGCAATTCTATCGTCTGATAAATCTTCTCCAAAGAAATTCTGAATCAAATTTGATGTTTCGGAATTTGTTTTTATTTTATGCGCTTCATTAGTTTTATCATCTTCCAGAAGACCGGATAAAGGTGATCTTTCTATTGCCGCCAAGCCCAAGGTCATAGAACGAGCAGGTTTATTTTTTTGAATTTTTAATCTGTCTTCCAATTCCAAAATTGTTTTTTCAAAATCGGAATCCGGTGAAAAGGAAACCACAGCTTGAGTCACTGTAATACTTGGTGCTAAACTCATAATTTTTTTTGGAAAATTTAATACAGCATTCCGACAATCTTCTTCTTTATCAAAAACATGTTTAATATTTCCGGCAGCTTTAACAATTGATTTACCGTTTTTTTCAAATTCTTTAAATTCTTCCATGCATATTTTTTCAACCAAATCGCTTCCATAAATTATATCTTTTAATTTATTCGTTTGAAAAATAAAATTTTGAATTCCTTGAATTGAAGCACCGTATAAATATTTGTGTTGTGTTTCCATCTTTTTCCTCCTTTTAAAAACAGTTCATTAATAAATTAATTTTAACAAATATCACATTCTATTATCTGTTTTGTATATTAATTCTATTTTTATTTCTTACTTTATATTATATTTTTTAAGCATTTATAATATATTTGTAATTTCCGCTTTTCGAACCCCAATTTCATCAATATCCAAATATCTTTTATCCCGACTCTTATAACATAAAATATGTCCGTTCGTTTTTTTAATAATCGTTTCAAGCCGATTCATTATTTTCAGATATTCCGCATCCGTTAATTCGCCCTCAAAAACGCTGTTTTGAACCCAATTCAAATATTGTTTTAAAAAAATACGGACCTTATTGACATACTCGACATTTACGTCATAAACAAGAACGACATACATATTTCACCACCACATAACGAGCGGTTGATACTCTTTTTCGTCCAAAAAATGTTTAATTAATTTATAAATTTCCAATCGAATAAGTGTTTTATATGAAACTTTTCGATTCAAATTTCGATGTTGAATGGTCGTATCTAATTTTTCATTATAAGCCTCTAAAAATATCTTTTTACCTTTTTCACTCAGCAGCATATCTCCCAAATTTCCGGAAAAACAATTATTATCCAACATATTTTTATTGACTAATTTTAAAATAACTCTATCAACAATTATCGGTTTAAATATTTCACTGACATCCAAACAGAACGAGAATCGACGGGCAAAAGGCTCATGCAAAAAAGAAATTGTCGGGTTTGCTTGAGTATTGTAAATTTCTGTTAAAATTGTGCTGTATAATACCGAATTTCCGAAACTGATTAATGTGTTCATTTTATTTTCCGGCGGCATACGCGTTCTTTTTACAATATGGTAATCATCTGAAACAATTTCATCAAAAGCACTATAATATGTGTTTCTGATTCGACCTTCTACATTCATAATTTCAGGAATTGTTTTTGCTTCGGGAAGTCGTTTGAGTTCTTTATGGATTGTTTCAATATACGGCTCTAAAATCGGTATTTTTTCATCCTTTGAATAATATTTCAAATTTCTTAAGATATTTTTACTGCCGCCTTCAACAAACGATTTTGCCAAATATGATCTCTTCTCAAAATCCAAATAATGGGCAGCCTGCTGAACCGTAACATCTCCGCTGATGAGTGTTTCTCTCGGATAGAAGCTGCCTTCATAAAATCCGTAATAATTAAAATAATGAATCGGGATATGATTTTTGGCTAAAAAATCAATGACGCCGGAACTTAAGCTTAATCGACCGTATGCATAAATTGAATATATTTTATTAATCGGAATCGCTCTTTTTTTAATTTCACCCGTTTCAGAATCTTTATTTTCAAAATAAACTGTATTTTCATGTCGAACAAGGGTTCCGTCAGAAGTAATGTAATAATTTTCTTTCATACATCATCACCAAAACAAAATTCAAAGTAAGCACATTTCGGGCAGATTTGTTTTTTCTGTGGAGAAGGCAGTTTTCCTTCAACGATTTTTAAAATATCATCTATTATTTCCTTCATACGTTTTTCTTTTTCTTCTGTCAATACAATTTGTTCTTTTTTATTAATTAAAGGATAATTCAATTCACCTTCCGCATCAATTCCTTTTTCTTTGAAATAAAAAAGATAGTAAAGCATTTGCCATTGGTGAGCTTCAGCTATTTTATTTGACTTTTTAATTTCATGAAGAACAATTTTGTCACCGGATTTTGATTTTTCAATAAAATCAACGCTGATTGTTTCATCAATTGTAATATCTTTTTTATCCCTCGAATAATGCGTCTCATGAAGTTCTTTGCCGATTTGAACATCCTGGTTTTCTTGCTCCAGTTGAATATGATGAGAAAAAAGCCAAAGCTTTGTCCGGCATATGAAATAATAAGAAACTTTGACACCCGTGACGGATGTAGAGGATGGTATGTAATGATTACAATCATTCATAATTAAGAACCTTATTTTTTATATTATGCGAATTATTTTTTTAAATTATCTGAAATGATTTTTGAATATCTTCTTTATTCATTTGAAGACCCAATTCTGAATCATATTTTCTTTTTATAACGAAAACGGATTTATCCGTAAATTTTTCAGTTCTTTTTAATTGGAATGAAAAGGTGTCGGATTCAATTTCACCTTTTTTAATTAGTCCTATGAATCGAGGCTCTGTAATTTGAATTAATAATCCGTCAGCTTTAATAAACTGATTATTTTCAAGATATGCTTCATATTTCTTTTTGCATTTTGCCGGTAAAACTCGAATACCTTTAAACTGTTTATAATATTCTTCTTCATTTTCTGATCTTTGACAAGGATAAAGTCCATTATAAACAAAATATTCAAGAAGATTTATGATATTCATATATTCTTTTTTTTCTTTTTCATTCCAATCCGGATAAACAAAATCCATTTTTTCATGAAGTGTTTTTTCTTGAATAATTCCGTCAGATTCTTGTTCAATTTTTTCTAAAACTTCAAGAGTTCGAATTATTTCATCATCTGTATAAATAAACGAATCATTTTTATTTCTTTCAGTAAATACAAAACAATCACAAATCCCCCTTTCTCTTCTTCGATTCACACGCCCAAATCTTTGTATTAAAGCATCAAATGGGGCCGGCTCACTAAATATCATACCAAAATCAATATCTAAACTGATTTCAATCGATTGTGTTCCGACAAGAAGTTTTACAGATTCACTTTTTAAAAGATGTTCCTTTTTAAAACGATCTTCAGAATTAAATGAACCATGCAGCAACACCTTATTCTCGGAATTTAGTTTTTCATAAACATTTTGAGATTCTGCAACTGTATTACAAACAACCAAAACTTTTTTTCCGTCATCTAAATACTCCTGAATAAATTCTAAATTATCCCCGAGTTTTCCGTTTAATAACTTTATACGATGCCTTTCAAAAGAATCGTACAGCTCATCATTTGCCTGAACAAATGAACAATCACCAATTGCTTCAACAATTAATTTTTTCATAAATGTCGGCAATGTGGCTGTCATAATCAAAATTTTTGCATTCAACTTTTGAGTCACAAAACGAAGCATAATAATTATTTGAGCAAAAGTAGCGGAATCATAAGCATGAATTTCATCAAAAATGAGATAACTTCCGGATAATTCAAATAATCCCTTTTCAAATCCTTTAACACCAAAAAAATGTTTCAACAATTGAAAAGGAGTAACAATTTTGACAGGAGTAACCAGCGTTTTAAAATCATCAATCATCTGTTTCTTTTTTTCTGCCGTTTCTTCAAAATTATCAAAAATGTTATTTTCGTCATCTTCAAACTTATTTTCAACATATTCTTCTAATTTGCCGTGAACCATTCCGATTTTTTTTGGATCAGACGGTATTTTATCATTCAATCGCTCATACATTGCATTAATGGATGCCGTAAAAGGCAATGTATAAAAAACACGACCTTGACCAAATTTATTCATTTGATTTTGAAGCCAAAGAAAAGCAGCCTCTGTTTTTCCGGAGCCTGTCGGAGCATTTAAAATCATATTCCCGACCATTTTTGAGCACTCTGTTTGGTGTAAATAAGGTGTCGGAATGGATGAGAGTGAATCAAAATCTTTTTCATCCAAAGAATATAATTTTTTAATATCGGCTGACGCCAGATGATCACACTGTTTTGTTGCACCGGATAATAATAATTTTAAAAAAAAATCATCATCTGATTCAACGTTGCTTTTTCGAAGTTTAAAATCTCGAACAAATTCAAAAATATCAATTGAAAAATCAGGTTGATGAAATAAAGCAGAAGAATCGAGTTGAATTGTTAAAGAATCTGATTGAGATAAAAATAAACGGGTCAAATCAATCAATTTTTGTGTTTCAATTGTTTCAAATTCTTTCCTAAAATTTAATTTACCGCAATTGTTATCAAATATATCATCCGAATTTTCATTTTCATCGGATTGATAACTTTTAAAAACTCTGTCAAATAAATTGTCAAAATCTTTATGATGACCTGCAACAGCAAATAAAACCAAATTTTTCTGTTCATTAGGCAGTGATAAATTTTGTATAAACGGCAAAGAAAACAATTCATGACGCTGCAGCCATCGTCCTTTTCCTTTTCTTAAAATACTTTGAAACTCTTTGTGAGCTTTTCCTAAATCATGAAAAACCATTGAAATATACAATAAATCCCAAAATTCATCCTTATTTTCAATCGGTATATTTGAAAATAAGGGTTTAAGTTGCTTTTGTATTTCCAAACAATCTTCAATATGTTTTTTAAGTGTCACAGTCGGTTTTGATTTTGCTAAAATTTCCATTTAAATCAACTATAATAAATTGAAATAGAAATAAACTATAAAAAATGAAATACAAATATCGAAATATAATTATATCGCGATAAATTTGGGTTTTAAAAATAATTTCTTTTAAATTTATCTTAAAATTGCAACTCATGAATATAAATATCAATTTCTTTTTCATCAATCTTATCTGTGAAAGCTGTGATGTTTGTTTGAGGCGGTTTTGAATGACAAGAAATTATTGAATAAGCGGTTGTTCCGATATTTTGTCTCGGAACAGTGTCTGTAAAATATTGCGGCAGCGGTTGTATGACTCCCGGCAAACAATTTCCTTTAAGCGGAACGATTTGACCTTTAATATTTTTTGCATTCGAGTATTCTTTTAATTCAACTTCTTCTATTTTTTCAACGGTGGCTAAATCCCCGCTTCGACCGAGAAGAAGTGAATAATATGGTTTACTTAAATATTCTGCAATTTGAGAATCATCTGTATAAATAAACAATTTACAATTGAATAAAAATTCCCTGTTAATAACATTAGATTTTGTTGTATTTAGCGGATAGCCTTTATTATGAAGTTCAATTTGATAAATCGTTTCCAAATCAATAGCTTTTGATTCATATTCAAAATAATAACCCAATTTCAAATACGTGTGCTTAAGATATTTTCCGGCAGCAGCATTAATCAGACCTAAAACGGTACTGATAGGCGGGACTTCAAGTGTCGGCTGCATTCCGGAAATCAAATTCGGATATCGGAAACTTGCCGTCCACGAACTGATTTTTATTCGATAGAATTTCATTTATTCCACTTGTGTTTTAAGTTGTTCGCAATAGTTGTCAATGGCTTCGTTTACCGGACACAATAAAATCTGTTCAGAATAATCATCTGCTAATTGTTTTAAACTCGGCAAATCCTCTTCAAAGAATCCGCTCCGGACGCCGATGAATATTTTCCCGATAAATGTTTCCTTGTATTCTTCAAGAACTTCACGAATTCCGGCAACATTTAATTCATATTGATCGTCATAAGCACCTGTTGTTTTTATTATTCCTGCAAACGGATGGTTTCCGGTTGTCGTTGTTGCTAAAATAATAAATTTAGGCGTGACATCTCCCATATTATTTGTTTGCATTGCGCCGCCCGAAATATATTTCAATGCCCATAGCGTTTCTTGAATTCTTTTAAGGCGTTCCATTTTCGGGAGTTGAATCAATTTTGCAGGATGACCATCTCCGGTTTTAACATAAGAATCATCAATTTCTTGACAACCTTTTTCAAGAGCTTCCTTTTTTAATTGTTCCGATAAATTTACATATCCTGTTTTATTATAATTTGAAAATGTGCCGACCATATTCAAATCTAAACTAAACATCCCTTTCATAACAGCACTGTATTCCTGTTTGCTGTAAGGAACGGCGTCACCTTCTTGTCTTGACATACTTGACCAATTTTCAGCAGGCTTTACAGAGGCGGCAGAAATAATCGCAGAGTTCTTTAAAGGCGAAATTCGAGTTACAGTGATATTTGTACTTTTTGTTTTTCCTTTTTCATCCGTTACTTTTTCTGAAGCTGCTCGCATATACCCGAAAACATCATCATCGGGGTAATCAATTGGATTTGCTTCGGTGTATGCGATTTTGCTGTCTCGAATTACCGGAGACATCATCCAATTCATATTTTTTTGAAGAGATTCACGCCACCAGTAACGCCATGCTTGGCCTGATACATAAACATAAGTTCTTCCGTTTTTGTATATTTTTTTTGTTGCAACAGCATTATCAAAAGTAGTGTTTGTGTTCTTTCCCGCATTATTTAAAGCAACAACGTCAACATCCAAAAGAACAAAACCTTGAGTTTTTAAATTTTTCATTTTTTCACCTTTAATTTTTATTCGTCCGATTCATCTTCTTCGATTTCATCAATAATTAAGTCATCAATTTTCATATTTCTTTCATGTAATTTTTGATAAATTGCAATCAATAAGACATCACGCGTTTCAAGTGATGAATTTGAATCTGAAAATAAATAATTGGCATATTCTTCAACAGTTAAAGCCGGTTCACCATCCGGATTTTGTTTGTAATTTTTTGAAACAACGTCCTTGATAATAAAACGGCGAAGATCATAATTAGATCTTGCTCCGCTCAAAGTTTTAACTGCTTTTCTGATGCCGTCATCGTCATTCATCTTAAAAATAAGATCTGTCATTTGATTTATTTTATTAATTGTTTCTGATTTCATGTTTCTCAATCCGATTTGATATATTTCAACAATTTCAAAATCAAATTTTTCTTTTGAACTCCATTTTCTAATTTCAAAAAGAATAGATTGGTCATTTAATAATTTATTATATATCCGATTGTTCCAAGACTGATAATCTTTTTCAGTAAAGTTTAATGATTCTTTTTTTGAATTCCATTCAATATTTCCGGAAGTATTATTCCATTTTGCTCCTTTGTATTCACTGTTGTAATAATATTGAGCTGTAAATTTATTCCAATCTTCTCTATATTTGATTCGCTGAGTCATTTGGTAAAATCGGAAAAGTGAATCCGGTAAATTATAAATTTTAATTTCGGGAGTTGCGCCAAAATTTGTAAATTGGTAGAGTGTTAAAGAACTTGTTTTATCCCTGACAATCTCTTCTTTTTCTTGTATTATTTGATCAATAAATCGAAATAAAGCGGTTCCCGGAGATTTATATTCTGATTTTAAAATTCCTTCAGAAATATTGCGTCCAACATCGGCTAAGTTTCGTTTTATTTTATTTTGTACAAATAATTTTGTCAAATCCGGATTGCTGCTATGGATTAATGCTATTTTTCCTTGTAGTAATTCACATGCAATCGGTATAAAATGGAATCTTATAATAGCTTCTTTTGAAATCATGATTCCGGTTTCAAAAAAATGGTGGAAATTAACAAAAGTACCGGATCCTGAAAGGATTGAATTATCTCGACCGGCCGGAAATAAATTTGTTTCTTCACCCGTCATTCGGCAAAATCCAAAAGTATGTTCAGCACTATTATCGAGAAGAGATTGAAAATATTTTCTTGTCTCTTCTTTTTTTCTTTCTTTATTGAAGGCGGGTTGCGTTATTTTTGAATTTAAAAAAAACGGATTAATTTTTGCATCCCATTTTTCGACATAAATATCTGTTACATATTCGATTAATTCTAATATGTTTTTTTGTTTTTCACGTTTTGAAATCTCTTCAATAGCATATCCCCCAATGTCGGCAAAGGGATCTCCAGTCGGAATTGTATACTTTTGGATTTCATTCATATATTTATTAAATAGTTCAAAGGTATTTATTCTTTTAGTAGTATATCTCTTAAATTTATTTTTAATTTTTCATTCTATTAATTTTTCAAAAAAATTATATAATTCTAAAACAGTCATAGATTATGAGAGCCGAATTAAAATTACAAATCGATAAAAACACAACAATTCCTTTCAACCACCAATATCATTTATCTTCGATGATTTACAATGCGCTTCACACCAGCAATCCGGAGTATGCCGCAAAACTCCATTCTTATCAAAAATTTAAATATTTTACTTTTTCATGGCTGGATGTTCCAAACAGAACGGTCGGCAAAGACGGAATAAAAAGCCGTGACGGGATTGTTTATCTCAAATTATCATCTCCGGACGATGAGTTTTTGTCAACGTTTTTAGACGGTTTGTTCCAAGAACCGATTTTAAAAATAGGAACTTTTGAAGTTTATCCGATGGAAATTAAAATCAATGAAATGCCCGATTCTTTTTCAAATAAAATGACTTTTAAAACGTTATCTCCCGTTTATTTAAAAACAAAAGAAGAAGTTGACGGAAAATTAAAAACGAAAGATCTTTTGCCGACGCATTCCAAATTCTTCCCGAACCTGAAACAAAATTTAATTAACAAATACGAATTATTTTACAACAAACCCTGCGATATGGATTTTGAAATGGAAATCTTATCGGCAGAGCAAAAACGCATTCAAATCAAAGAGACTTTTACAAGATGCTCCCATCTCATTTTTACAATTCAGGGAGACCCCGATTTGATTCGATTCGGATACGAATGCGGTTTTGGTGAAAAAAACTCGATGGGATTCGGAATGGTTGAGGAAAAGAAAAACTGATTTTCCCTTCTCCTCTTTCTTCCCCCTTTCCCTTCTCCTCTTTCTTCCTCTCTTTTTCCCTTCTCCTCTTTCTTCCCCCTTTCCTCTTTTCCTTTCCCTCCCCTTTTTTTCCTTTCCTCTCTTTTTTCCTTTTCTTTTTCCCCTCTTTTCCTCCTCTCCAAAGACCCCCCCGGGGTGGTGTCTTAAATAGAATGAAATTCAATCTGAATTATTCAAAAACATTTCAAATATTTTAAAAATCATAAAA
>Ga0265295_1001723_pt1 | contig 37431 bp, 20 predicted proteins | sample Munlansysbiofilm_FD_192503 | JGI IMG/M metagenome (GOLD analysis project Ga0265295, IMG submission 192503) | Leachate microbial communities from a municipal landfill in Southern Ontario, Canada - Methane capture system biofilm | ecosystem: Engineered > Solid waste > Landfill > Unclassified ... | reverse complement strand
ACCGTACTTCGGATGGAACTTGGACTGGTTGGCTCACTTATGTTAGCGGAACCGACATCAGCACAACCGGATTAAGTGCTGTCGAGATTAGATCGCGCAGGCTGGCAAGTCAATGTGCTGCTTCTGATTACGTTACCGTCAGCTGGAGCATTGAACCAACACCTTATGCAGGTAGTTTGGCGAAAACACCGGATGTATTGGCGGTTTGTGAAAACGAAAACGTGAGTGTAATCCTCACTCCCGGAAGCGGTGGAAACGGTACGGACGAAACCGAATACCGTACTTCGGATGGAACTTGGACAGGTTGGCTCACTTATGTTAGCGGAACCGACATCAGCACAACCGGATTAAGTGCTGTCGAAATCAGATCGCGCAGGCTGGCAAGTCAATGTGCTGCTTCTGATTATGTTAATGTAAGCTGGGAGATTCAGCTAAAGCCTACAGCTTATGCCGGTCCTAACAACATCTTCTGCGAATCTGACAGTTATACTTTAAGCGGAGCTACGGCAAGTAATTACAGCAGCGTGCTTTGGACAACGAGTGGCGATGGCTACTTTGACGACCCGACTATCGTGCAGGCTACTTACTTCCCTGGCAACGGCGACAGCAACTACGGCGAAGTTTCGCTCTTCCTGCGTGCCAATGCCATTGTGCCTTGCGATGTGTTTTTCTCTGATATGATTGTACTCGATATTCAGAAATCGCCTTCGGTCAATGCGGGTTCTGATGCGGCAATCTGTGAAACGGACAGCTTCCAGGTTTTGGATGCTTCTGCCGACGACTACAGCAGCTTGCTTTGGACAAGCAGCGGTACAGGAAGTTTTGATGATCCTTCGATCCTAAATCCTACTTATACGCCGAGCATGGCCGACAGAAATAATGGCGGGGTGCAGCTTATCCTAACAGCCAACAGTCTGGCTTCCTGCACGACTGCCGACAGCGATCAGTTGACCTTGACGCTTAATCCTCAGCAGGAGGTTAGCGTGAGTATTACTGCTGACCAGACGGTTGTTTGCGACGGCACAACGGTGAGCTTTACGGCACAAAGCACCAATGCCGGCGACAATCCGCTTTACGAATGGACTGTGAACGGAACAGCGGCAGGAAGCAATAGCGATAGCTTTAGTTATGTTCCCGCGGATGCCGATGAAGTTCAGCTTGCGCTAACCAGTTCGCTTTATTGCGTGGTGGATACTTTTGCGACTTCCAATGCCATCACGCTCACCGTGAATCCTATTCCGGAAGTCAGTGTTAGCATCAATGCTTCTGACAATTCTATTTGCGCCGGGAGCATGGTTACTTATACTGCCGAGGCGATTAATGGTGGAGATAGCCCGCAATACAGCTGGTACATTAATGGCACTTTGAGTGGTAACAACAGCAGCAGTTTTACTTATGCACCGGACGATCAGGATGAAGTGTGGGTGGAGCTCACTTCTAATATTGCTTGCAACGAAGGCGAAACTGCCCTTTCTAATGTGATCCTTATGCTGGTGAATCCTGCTTTGGAGGCAACGGTGGTTATTACAGCAAGCAACACGAGTGTGTGTTCTGGCACGGCTGTTAGCTTTACTGCTGAGATAGAAAACGGTGGTTCTAATCCTACGTTTGAGTGGACGGTAAACGGCGTAGCGGCGGGAAACAATAGCCCAAGTTTTAGCTATGTACCGCAAGACCTGGATGAAGTGCAGTTGACGCTTACTTCTAACGCTATCTGCGTGGTAAACAGTGTGGTGAGCTCAAACAGCATCAGTATTGATGTTACCCAAGGCATCGAGGCTACTGCTGTAATCAGCATTGACAGCAATCCTGTTTGCGAAGGCGAAGCGGTTAATTTTACTGCCAGCACATCTAATGGCGGGACAAATCCCGGGTATATCTGGTTTGTCAATGGTGCTGCAAGTGGTCCAAGTCAATCCAGCTTCAGTTTTGTGCCTGAGGATGGCGATGAGGTCAGCTTGCTTTTTATCTCGAATGCCAATTGTGTGTCTAACAGTCCTGTTACCTCTAATACTATTGCAGTTTCCGTGGAAGAAAATCCAATAGTAAGCTGGGACAGTTTTGAGCCAAGCACTTTGTGTATCTTCTGGGCTCCGGTTGCACTTACGGGCGGCATGCCCGAAGGTGGCAGCTATCAGGGCAACGGCGTGATTGACAATATGTTTTATCCTGCAATGGCGGGTGCTGGTGAGCATGAGATCACTTATACTTACGCCTCACCGCTGGGCTGCGCAGGAAGCGCGAGCTACAACTTGTTTGTGGATGTGTGTACCGGACTGGCTGAGGAGCATGCGCTCAGGGAAGTGACCTTATATCCTAACCCGACACGCAACAAACTCACGGTGAGTTTTGGCAAAATAATGGTTAAGGTGAATAGCTTTGTTGTGGTGAATATGCTGGGCGAAACGGTAATAAAAATCGACAGGCCGGAAGTTAGCAGCTTCTATTCTTTCAACCTCACTGACTTGAAGCCAGGCAATTATTTGCTTAGAATTATCACCGATGACAGGGTCGAAAATAAAACCTTTATCGTGAGAGAATAAGTTGGTTTGATGCTAAAAATCAAAAGAGGCTGCTTTCAGAAAGGGAGGTGGTCTCTTTTTTTCTGCTGTTTGATCCCAGGGGTTTTAGTTTGTGCCGCTGCAAGATTTCAGATATCCATGCAAAAACTACCGCTCAAAGTCTTTACTTTTTTTTACACCTAAAGAGTTTTGAAACCCCCGGGATGTAAAAATAATAGGAAGAGCTCGCGCTAACAGACAGAAGATTTCTTCTCAAAACATAAAGACTCGCACGCATACGAAGGAATTCATGCGGAAGCGAAAGTGTCTTGAAAATAATCCACGTAGTGGGAAATTAATGAGAAATTCCCAATCTGCAACATTAAACCAAATCTACAATACAATTTTAGGTACAAAGAATCTAAAACACCCCATCAAAACGGATATTTATTTCCAAAACACCCCTGTATTCTGGAAATTATTTACTGAAACACCCTTGTATTATGGAAATCACATACTTTCATTCGCTTGCAAAGACCCAACCTAAAAAAAGCGCTACCCATTTCTGAGCAACGCTTTTTGTTTATTTCAAATTTTGTGATCTACAAAATATAACTCAATCCAATCCTTCCGCCGGAAGCCGCATTGCCACCACCAAATTCGAGGTTCACGCCCCAGCGATCACTCCAATAGTAGCGTCCACCGATTTGCGCATCGAAGCCCAAACCAGAGGCGTTTGAACCGCCATATTTGGAATCATTGTTCCAGATATAATATCCCAAACTTAAACCGGCATAAAAATCCCACTCGCGTGGAATGTTTAAAATGGTATTGAAATGATAGTTACCATTGGCAAACAGGCCAATAACGCTATGGTTGTAGCTACTACCGCCCCAATTATCGCTATAAGAGCGGAAAGATCCGTTAAAGCCTACGGTGATATCTGGGTGAACTCCAAAATCCATCCCAAAATAAATAGGGATGCCATAAGAGGAGAATCCTGTTCCAAAATTAATTTGTTTACCCCCTTTGCCTATGGGGCTTTGTGCGAATAATCCTGTGGTGGCAATGGCCAGCACAAGCAATAAAATTGATTTTTTCATAATTTAAAATTTGAGGTTTTTAATTATTTAGCATAACTCACCGCGCGTGTTTCGCGGATTACAGTTATTTTAATTTGACCTGGATAGGTCATCTCAGTTTGAATCTTACGACTCAAATCATAAGCAAGTTTATCAGCATCGGCATCAGTAACTTTATCAGCGCCAACGATAACACGCAATTCACGGCCAGCCTGTATGGCATAAGTTTTTACCACTCCCGGATAGGTCAGGGCCATTTCTTCCAGTTTCTTGAGCCGTTGGATATAAGCTTCCACCACTTCGCGACGGGCTCCCGGCCTGGCTCCCGAAATGGCATCGCAAACCTGAACGATAGGCGCGATAAGAGTTTCCATCTCTATCTCGTCGTGATGCGCCCCAATAGCGTTGCACACATCCGGCTTTTCTTTATACTTTTCCGCTATTTTCATTCCCAAAATAGCATGCGGCAGCTCCTCGGCATTTTCGGCAATTTTACCAATATCGTGTAATAAGCCTGCGCGCTTGGCCACTTTAGCATTCAGTCCAAGCTCGGAGGCCATGGTAGCGCATAGCCGCGCCACTTCCATGGAGTGCTGTAGCAAGTTTTGTCCGTAAGAAGAGCGGTATTTCATGCGGCCAATCATCTTAATTAGCTCAGCATGAACGTTATGAACACCTAAATCAATCACTGTACGCTTTCCTGTTTCCAGGATTTCCTGCTCAATTTGTTTCTCGGTCTTTTTCACCACTTCTTCGATGCGGGCAGGGTGAATGCGACCATCTGTGACCAGCTTTTGCAAGGAAAGGCGAGCTATTTCACGCCTTACGGGATCAAAACCGGAAAGTAAGATAGCATCGGGACTGTCGTCGATAATAATTTCTACACCGGTAAGTGCTTCCAGGGCGCGGATGTTGCGGCCTTCGCGGCCAATGATGCGGCCTTTTATTTCGTCGCTTTCGATATTAAAAACCGTAACGGTATTTTCGATAGCATGCTCGGCTGCAGTACGTTGTATTGTTTCAACAATAATTTTTTTGGCAGCCATATTGGCCGTCAACTTTGCTTCCTCGGTAATGTCTTTTACCAAAATCATTGCCTCGGAATTGGCTTCATCACGAATTAGCTCAATCAGTTCCATCTTGGCTTCCTGTGCTGAAAATCCGGAGACCTTTTCAAGCAACTTCGCTTGTTCGTCCTGCACCTTATCCAACTCACTCTGACGCTTGTTCAGAATATCTTGTTGAACATTTAGGTTCTGACGTAAAACATTCAAATCGCGTTGTTTACGCTGATAATCATCCATCTTTTGGGTAAACTGTTGTTCTTTACTTTGCAGCCTCCCCTCTGCTTTTTGCATCTCCCTGTTTTTCTCAGAGATCATCTTCTCGTGATCAGATTTAAGTTGAATAAATTTTTCTTTGGCTTGAAGAATTTTTTCTTTTTTAATCACTTCTGCTTTCTCTTTTGCTTCTTCGAGTAGCAACTCACTCTTTTTTGTAACGGCCTTCCTCAAAGCGGTGGCTGTAATCAGCCCTCCGATTGTACTACCGGCAATAACCAGTAGCAGGTAAATAAAAATCTCTCCCATAGTTTGTTAGCTTTTTAAAAAAGCCCGAAAAGTGGAAATAAAAATGCCCGCATTAATTCAAAGGAGTTAGTAAACCCCAAATAAACACGTTTAGGGCAGCCTATACGCGCAAACTTCCACTGTATTGCCTAAGCAAATCTCCTAAAAGGAGTGAGGCCTGTTTTTGCATATAATGAGCTAACCCTTATGAAAGTAATGTTGAGTTTACAATCACGGTTTGAACTAAGCGGGCATTATTTCTTCAAAGAACGTTTTGTTGCTTTATTACTGAATATTGTCAGACAGCAGTTTATCAAGTTGTTGCAGCTTTTGATCCAATTCCTGATTTTTAAAACCCAACTCTGCTTCAAGACTTGCTTCTGATGTGGCCAAATGAAGGGCTGTCATCGCCAGTAAATCCTGATTATCCTTGTAGGCATAAGCTTGCGCGTACAACTTGATTCGATCATTTATAATATTGGCAGCTTTGCGAACACGCTCCTCCCCTTCCCTATCTATCTTTAGTTTGTAGGTTCGTTCGGCTACCAGTATATTGATCGTAATTTCATTCATGATTTCTCACACTGTTTTTATTCTTTATTCAGCATTGCAACACATTGGTCTATCTCCCGCACAAGTGCTTTGATAAGCTTTCTTCCTTCTTCTAATTCCATCTCACTTTCGAGCGCGTTTACAATAACTTTTTTATTTAATTGATCTGTTAATTGACCATGCGATTCCTGAAGCTCAGCAAGCCCTGCCTGAAGTGTTTCATTCTCGCTTTCCAAATCTTCTACTCGTGCGCGCAGCTGTCTATTTTGTGCAATCAGCTTTTGAAGCTTGTATTCAATACCTGAAATAAGCACACTGGTTTCAGCCATGATTTACGGTTGAGTTTTCTGATCTTTTCACAAAAGTACATATTTTCGCAATGCAAGAGCAAGTGTTTAAACCACAAATTCGGCTCCGACCCAAACTAAACTATGACAAAACACAAGTTAACTGCAATTTATATTTAAATGATTGCATCCTAAGCATAGGATATCAAGCCTTTAGTGGCTGCGCCGGATAAGCTTCCTCAATATAAGAGCAGATAAATAAATCATTTGAAAGCATATTGTAACAAAAAAAACAAACTATTTGTATCTTGCGTGCTGTTTTCAAAACAGCTACCTTTAAAACCGATTAAACTACCGCCATGAAAGAGGTTTTTATTTTATACCTGTGGGAAAATAAATTACTGCTCCCGGAATTGTTAACAACTGACAAGCAGTCTATTACAATACTTCACCCCGGCACTTCTAACCACGATGCCGGCCCGGATTTCTTAAATGCACGCCTAAAAATTGGTGATACTTTATGGGCTGGCAACGTGGAAATACATGTGAATGCTTCTGATTGGTACAAACACCGGCACGATGCCGATAAAGCTTACGACAATGTAGTTTTACACGTGGTGTATGAGGCTGATAAACAGATATATGACAGCACCCAAAAAGCTATTCCAACACTGGAAATAAAAAACGCTTTCGACACTTCGATTTTGTTACGTTACCGCTCTTTTATCGACAGCCGCCGCTGGATTGCCTGCGAAGCCATGCTGGATAAAGTACAGCGTTTTACCTGGCTTTCGTGGCTCGACAGGCTGATAGCCGAAAGGCTTGAAATAAAGACCGAACTGATTTTTGATTTACTAAAAGTCTCTGCTAACGACTGGGAGGATTGTTTTTATCAGCTTCTGGTCAAAAATTTTGGTTTCAAAGTCAATCAGCAGGCTTTTGAACAGCTGGCACGCATGCTCCCACTCAAAATATTACTCAAACACCGCGATCAGCTCTTCCAGCTTGAAGCCTTGCTTTATGGCGTGGCAGGCCTGCTCGAAGCAGATTTTAAGGATGACTACCCAAAAAGCCTACAAAAAGAATTTCGGTTTTTAGCCAAAAAATACGAACTCAAACCTATGACGGCCAGTCAGTGGCGGTTTATGCGGATGCGCCCTGTGAACTTCCCGACCATCAGAATTGCACAGCTCGCCGCACTCATTCACAAGCATGGAAATCTTTTCTCAAAAATCCGTTTTGCAGAAAACAGTGTCCAAATCACCAAACTCCTGAAAGTAGAAGCCTCCACATATTGGACAAATCATTTTCAGTTTGACAAAGAATCGGCAGGCAAAACTAAAAAGTTGGGCGATGATGCCATTCAGCTTATATTGATCAATACGGTGGTTCAATCGATTTTTGCTTATGGCAAATTCCATGAAGATGTTACTTTGCAAGAAAAAGCCTTGCTGTTGCTTGAAGAATTAGAGCCTGAAAACAACAGCCTGATACGCAAATTTGAAAGTGCCGGCCTGATTCCGGCCAACGCCCTGCACACCCAGTCACTGATTTATATGCACCAAAACTATTGTAAGCCCAAACGCTGTTTAGAGTGCCGCGTAGGTCATGTACTGATGAAAAGCTTCTAAAAAATAAACACCTTAAAAAAGACATTCAAAGAACTGATTTTTAATTACTTGAAGTTTTTACATTTATTGATTAGGATTTTTTATTTGTGAATGGCCAACAATTTTTTAAAATTTGTCGTGGCGCAAAACAGCTGTTATTTTTATAAACATCACGCCATCAATAACTTAAACTAACCAAACATCCGTTTTATGGATAATCTGCTGACAATAATAGACAACCTCATACAGGCATACAACAATTATATTGGTGGCTATTTAATTCTTTTCATGCTTATCCCGACGGGGATTTATTTCATTTACAAGTTGGGATTTCTCAATATCACCAAACTGGGGCATTCCGTTAATGTGATTCGCGGCAAATACGACAGCAAGGGTGCCGAAGGTGATGTAAATCATTTTAAAGCACTTACCACGGCTTTATCTGCCACTGTTGGCACCGGAAATATTGTGGGTGTGGCGCTGGCCATCTACCTGGGTGGCCCCGGAGCTGTTTTCTGGATTTGGGTTACCGGATTTTTAGGCATGATGCTCAAGTATGCTGAGGTAACGCTGGCGCATAAATACCGCAAGTTTAACAGCGATGGAACCGTATCAGGCGGCCCCATGTATTATATGGAGTTCGGGCTGAAAGATAAAATCGGGAAGTGGGCAAAAGTGCTTGCCGTTATATTTGCCTCTGCCACAATACTTTGTTCATTGGGAACAGGCAATATGGCCCAGTCAAATTCCATGTCGGATGCTATGTTCACCAGCTATCAAATTCCAACCTGGATTTCTGGTCTCGCCATCACCTTTTTGGTTTTATTGGTTGTTATCGGCGGCATAAAACGTATTGCTGACGTAACCTCACGGCTGGTTCCCATTATGGCCGTCATTTATCTTTTAGCAACCGTAGCTGTGCTGGTCGGGATGCATGATCAAATCCCGGCTGCTTTTTCTATGATTATAAGTGACGCTTTCACCGGAACAGCAGCAGTGGGCGGTTTTGTTGGCAGCACCTTTATTATGACCTTGATATGGGGTGTGCGCCGCGGACTTTTCAGCAATGAGGCCGGACAGGGATCGGCGCCTATCGCACATGCCGCTGCCCGCACAGGATTTCCGGCGCGCGAAGGCATTGTGGCTTTGCTGGAGCCCCTGATCGATACCCTTATTATCTGTACGATGACAGCTCTGATGATTGTCGTAACAGGTGCCTGGAAGCTCGATGTACCGGGCGTTGCCATGACGGTAGATGCCATGAATACAGGCTTGCATCATTTTGGCATAGATGGCTTAGGCGGCCATATTATCGCTACGGGTTTACTACTTTTCGCCTTTTCAACCATCATCAGCTGGTCTTACTACGGATCGCGCGCCGCCATTTATCTCATCGGCGAAAAGGCTGTGAAACCTTACCTTTATCTGTACGGATTATTTGTGTTTTTTGGTTCAGTATGGGGGTTGGAAATCGTCTGGCACTTCGTGGATATGGTAATCACTTTTATGACTATTCCTAACCTGATTGCCTTGCTATTGTTGGCTCCTGTGGTGGTTAGTGAAACAAAAAATTATTTCAAATACATGGAGACCGTTAAGAAAAATGCCTAACCTGCTCCGCTCAACGACAGCCTTGATTTTGTTGCTTTTAGTTTGTGTGCTTTTCACAAGAAACTGCCATGCGCAAACCATTAACAGCAACCTTGAAAAAGTGGCACTGATCAATGAAATTAGCGATCTGTTTAATAACAGCTTTTCGGCTGCTAATAAAGTTGGCTGCAGCATCAGCTTGCAGGGAAAAGTAGCCGAATGGGATTCTCTGGCGCAGTTTTCGATTCAGTACGACCTGTATGAAATTGACTGGCAGAGCTCAGAGCTTAGTATTGAAAGCCGCGACATGGCCTTTTTAGCAGCCAACTGTATTGCGCAAGAACACTGCATCACAGGAACTGACGCCAAAAATAAAAACCACTTTTACAGAAACGCATCTTTTTTCGGGATGCCGTTTTCGGAAATAAATAAACTGGAAATAATTCGCTTCAACCTGATTAGGCTTAAGGAAATTGAAAACAAAAAGTTTTAGGCTGGCAAACCATCTTTCTCCGGAATTTAAGAGTTGCGTTATTTGCTTTTTTGGCACAAAAGCAAAGTCTGGGTGGTTGAAGCTGGAGCTTCAACCACCCAGGAGCTTCATCCACCCAGAAAAAAGTCAATTATCTATTCTTTTGGCACGAAATTAAGTGAAGCAGAATTCATGCAATAGCGCATACCTGTGGGCTTTGGGCCATCCGTAAACAGATGACCTAAATGTCCGTCGCACTGCGCACATTTTATCTCAGTACGCGTCATACCAAAACTGGTATCGCGTATTTCCTTGACTTTTCCCTTTTCCACGGCGGCAAAAAAGCTTGGCCAACCCGATCCGGAATCATATTTGGTTTCTGAGCTAAACAACACATTGCCACATGCCGCACATACATAGTTGCCGACGCCTTTGAAATTGTTGTATTTGCCCGTAAAAGGTGGCTCGGTGCTACATTGCCTCAAAATCTTATACTTCTCGGGGCCAAGCTCTTCCAGCCATTCAGCTTCTGTTTTCTGTTCTATTTTTTTTATCATATTGTCAGGTGCTTGATAGGCTGCCTCTTCCGTATGTTTCACTGCTTTTTGAGCATAAACAGTAGAACCGAATGTTGCTGCCAGAATTAATATTACAAAGATATATTTCATCAGTTTGATTTTAATGTAAACAAATAGAAGGTGCAAAATGTTTTGATCATCACCCTATTGAAGTGCAGAAAACAAGCCTAAATTAGCCGTAACTTTAGCCTAATAATTATTAATTTTGCCTAAAAATTGACAAGCTATGATACAGCAAATTGAGGAAGCTGTTGCCTATATCCGTTCCAGAACCAAGCACCAAGCGCGCACAGGAATCATCTTGGGAACCGGCCTTTCGGCCCTGGCCAAATCAGCTACTATTGAACATCAAATCTCCTATCGAGATATCCCTCATTTTGTGGAATCTACGGTTGAAAGTCATGATGGCAAACTACTTTTTGGCCATATCGAATCGCATCCTGTGGTGATGATGCAGGGTCGTTTTCATCTTTATGAAGGCTACACTATGCAAGAAATCACCTTTCCGGTGCGCGTTTTAAAAATGCTTGGCATTGAGCGTTTGCTGATTTCCAACGCTTGTGGAGCGGTCAATTTGAAATTTAAAACGGCTTCGTTGATGTTGATTGACGACCACATCAATTTTTTGCCCGGCAACCCCTTGGTTGGACCAAACAACAATACTTTAGGAAATCGTTTCCCGGATATGAGCCGCCCTTATGACGTGAATATCAACACAAAACTGAAAGCGATTGCCCAACAGCTCAACATCCCGCTTGAGGAAGGCGTGTATGCTTCCTGGATTGGCCCCAATCTGGAAACCCGTGCCGAATATCGCTTTTTGAAAATGGCCGGCGCCGATGTGGTAGGCATGTCAACAGTGCCAGAAGTAATTGTTGCCAACCATGCGAAACTGCCCGTTGCCGCCATCTCGGTGATTACAGATATGTGTGATCCGGATAATTTGCAAAAAACTGAGCTAAGTGAAATATTAGGCAATGCGGCACTGGCCGAGAAATCGCTTTCAAAATTGGTTGCAGCCTATTTAAAAAGTTTGGACTAAGTCCTTAATATCTAATTAGTTATGCCATCGGAAGTTCAATGGTAAAGGTGCTTCCTACTCCCATACTGCTTTTCACCTGGATGTTGCCGCCCATCTTTTCAACAAATTCATGGCTCAAAATAAGCCCCAGACCTGAGCTGGCCTCACCTTCCGTGCCCGGCCTTCCTGTTTTGCCTTCGATATTAAACAGCTTTTGTAGCATAGCGTCGTCCATTCCGATGCCCGAATCAGCTATTTGAATCTGAACGATTCCGGGCCTGGCTATTTGGATCACCAAATTTATCGTTCCCTTGCGCGGCGTAAATTTCAGGGCATTCGACAATAAATTACGCAAAATCGTCATCAGCATTTGCTTGTCGGCCAACACCTTCACGTCTTCTCCAAAAGATGTCCTGACTTCCAATTCCTTTGTTTTGATGGTGTTTTGAAACAAATTCAAGCTTTCTTCAAGCAAAGCCTTTACATCCAGCTTTTCAGTATTGATTTTAACATCTTCGCGCTGCATACGCGACCAAAACAAAAGGTTCTCGAGCAGGTTTTGTAAAGCCAGAGCAGATTTATGCATGTCGGTTGCCAGTTGCCGCATGTCTTCGGGCTGCATATCGTCAGTCTGTTGCATGGCCATCTCGGTGAGCCCCGCAAAAGCACCCAGCGGTCCACGCAAATCGTGTGCAATAACGGAAAACAGCTTGTCCTTCTCAGCGTTGAGCTTTTTTAGCTTTTCCTCGCTTTGGCGGAGAGCTTCCTGCATCGCCTGGCGCATAGTGATATCATGGATAATCAGCAAACAACCTACGTCCGCCTTTTTGTAGTTAAGAATTTCAGAGCTGGAAATCTGGTAATAAAATCGCCTACTCTCCTGAAGAATTTCTAACTCAAAACTCTCTATATCAGTATCTTGTGGCATTTTGACAAGTAGTGGATAATTTTTCCAGACTTCCTGTGCAGAAAGACCTAGCGGGATTTTGTTCCAGCTAAATATTTTCATACTTCCAGGATTGGCGTCCACGATACGCATTTTGTTATCGAGAACCACAAGGCCATCAGGCGTACTCGTAAAAGCATGCTCACGGGCAATTGGCATTAAATCGAGCATGCGATATCGCAAAATACTGATAGACATGGCCAGACCAGAAAAAGTAAGTGCAAAAGGTGTGGGGTCAATATTTTTGAAAGGAAGAAATCCCATGAGGTACATTGCCAGTGAAACAGCTGGAATTAGAACCGCTATGAGCATATATATCAATTGGTTACGAAACAATGAACGTTCAAAAAACAGCTTACGAATCAAAATGACAACTGCTGCAATAATTAGCGAAAAGGAATACAACTGATGCACCACATACCAAGGGCCAATATCCAGCTTTAGCAAAGGGATATTTCCGCTGTTATCCAGACTTACATGCGTGTAAAATAAATTATTGCTATCATTGGTCAGGTTCAAAAGAAGCGTGAGAAGGGGGATTGGCAATAAATAAAAAAGGTATCGCCGCTTGAAATCGTATTTGAGCCCGGCATATTGACGTACTGCCAGATACAAGCATACAGGCACAAAGGGGATAAATAAATACTCCGCTTTCGACCAAAAGACCATGCTGGAAAAATCGCTGGAAGCCAGCTCAAGGGCATAAGTAGCAGACCAGGCAGCCACCAAAAACATCAGCAATGTAAAAAACTTGGCGCGGGCAGCATATTTTGGTTTCATGGCCTCAAAAGCCAGTAATAGACCCAAAACCGTTGAGAACACAAGGCTTAAAGAGAAATAATTAAATTGTAAAGCCATCTGTTTTGTTGTTTGCTAAATAAAAATAGCGCTGAACCAAGCTATTCATAGGCTGTTTTGCGATGTTAAAACCGTTATAGTTGGCCAAAATAACCTAATTAGCTTTAATATACCGACCTACCTTATTTATCAAAGTTTCTTTGCGTACAGGCTTGGCAATGTAATCGTCGCAACCCGCTGCCAATAATTTTTGTTCATCACCCGAAAGTGCATAAGCTGTAATGGCAATAATGGGAAGATCTGGCCTCAAGACTTTGATTTGTTTGGTAGCCTCAATACCATCCATGACTGGCATTTTTATGTCCATAAGCACCAATGAAATATTCGGTTTTTCCTTACAAGCCTTTACCGCCTCTAAGCCATTGAAAGCCCGAATGGTTTCAGCTGAAAGCGTTTTGCGTAAAAACAAATCAAGCACAAAAAAGTTGGTATCTTCATCCTCTGCAATCAGAATACATACTTTTTCCGGCCCCGGATTCTCCATGGTTTCAGTTTCTTTTATTGTTGTGGCACCCTGCATTTGATGAGGTAAAATTAATGAAATTTTTGTTCCCTGTTGCTTTTTAGATTTTAATTGAATTGAAAAACCAAGTAAATCTACCAGTCCTTTTACGATTGACAATCCCAGCCCACTGCCTTCGTGCCCACGCGTAAGTGTCGTGTTTTCTTGCTGAAAAAATCCAAATACTTCCTGCTGTTTAGATTCCTCAATACCAATACCGGTATCATTAACAAAAATCCTGACAGCTCCTACTTCCTGTTCAAAACCAATTTCTATGCTGCCTTTCGGTGTAAATTTAAAGGCATTGTTTGTAAGGTGTAAAAGGATTTTTTTTAAAAGCTCAGCATCTGAATCTAAAACAATAGAAACACCTTGAGGCATTGTAAGCTTAAACTCCAACTCTTTAGGCTCGTGCTCAGAAAGCGTATAATTATAAACTTCCTGCAGCAGATCATTTAGCTTTACGGCTTTATTCTTTACCTCCATATTACCACTCGATATCAGCGATATATCCATATAATCGGTGATGGTATCGGTGAGGCGTCGGCTGCTTTTGTTCAGGAGTGATAGAAAATATTGCCTGTCCTCATTACTATAATCAGAAATATTCAGCAGCAACTCGCCAAACCCCAGAATACTATTGAGTGGCGTTCTAATTTCGTGCGAAATATTATTCATAAAAGCAGTTTTGAGCTCATCGCTGGCCTCTGCTTTTTCTTTGGCTTTCACCAGCTGATCGTGCAGCACTTTGTCCTTGGTGATGTCTTGCTCTACTACCGTGAAATTCATCAGCTCGCCAATATCGTTATAAACACCTGATATGCTTGCATTTACCCAAAATAAGCTCCCATTGCTACGCTTGTTCTGAAATTCACCTACCCATAGTTTTCCGGCCAGCAATTGCTGCTTTATTTCATGCCGGTACCTTTCAAAATAGTCGTGTGCAATCAACATTTTTAACTGTTTACCAATGAGCTGATCTGATTTATAAGCCGTTAAGACACTAACAATAGGGTTAACATACTCGATATTGAAATCAAGATCGGTTATAATCACACCGGTGGGCAGCTGGGATAAGGCAGTATTAGATTTAAGCAGGTTCATCCGTGTATAAAATAGCTCGGAAATATCAGCCACTATCAACATTATGAACTCTTTGCCGTCAATTTCGGTGATAACACCCGTCATTAATCCATGGATTATCCTTCCGCTTTTGGTCCTGAAATTTGTTTCGTAATTTGTTACTTGTTTTTCTTTGTTTAACTTCTCCACAAACTCTTTTCGATCGTCGGCATCTATCCAGATATTGATATCCAGCGAAGTTCTACCAATCAGTTCATCGCGCTGATATTCAGACATGGTCTCGAAGGTCGTGTTAACATCAACATATTTTCCGGTAGCGATTTCGGTAATGCTGACGGCTCCCGGCACGGCATTAAAAAAGGCTTTGAATTTCCGCTCGCTTTCAGCTATAGAAGCCTGATGCTCATATTGCACGGTGTCATCAGAAAACACCAAGATCATCCCTTCAATCTCGTTCTTTTTGTTCCGGATTGGTGCAGCAGAATCTTTAATTTGATATTCCTTGCCATTGGCAGAGATTAGCACTGTATGATTAGATAAACCAACTGTTTTCCCTGTTTTTAAAACCTTCTCCACGGGATTAATCACCCTTTCGCGACTGTCCGCATTTACGATCTTAAACACTTCTGTGACTGGCTTGTTCCAGGCCTCCTCTAACTTAAAACCAGTAAGGCTTTCAGCTACTTTATTCATGCGCCTCACCCTGCCGCTGCTATCTGTTGCCAGAACACCATCACCAATAGATTGAAGTGTGATCGAAAGGTTTTCCTCACTTTGGATGAGGCGTTCGATGGTTCGCTTTTTTTCTATCCAGCGCGAAACCATCAGGGCGATATTTTCGAGTAGCTTTTGTTCCTCCGGCAAAATAAACTCTAACTCATGCGCATAGGCCACTTCAAGCTGTCCAATTTGCCGATCAGCTTCTGTTAAAGCTGCCAAAAGCCTGATTTTATTAGAATTAGGCAGTTCATCTCCATAAATTTTACAATCCACTTCTATCTTCACCACGAGCTCATCAGGATACATAAAGCCAAGCTTGATGCTGTCAACCAGTGATTTAAAAAGCACAGCTTCGGACTGGTCTTTTTGAATTTCGTGGCTAACGGCCAGCGTACATTTCATCTCTTTGATACGTTCTGAAAGCTTTTGCGCCAATTGCTTACGTTCCGCTTCGGTTTCAATTTTATAGAGCGCGAAGGCAATATCATTGGCCAGCTCCATAAACAACTCCTGTTCGCGGGGCCTACTAATATAAGCAACTGGTACCCAGGCCGTCATAACACCAAATAGTTTGCCTTCGGACCTAAGGGCAAAAGTCATAGCGGCACTGTTCTCAGTATCAGTAGCAATGCCACATAGCTTGCAAATCGAGTCTTTCTGGTTGAATAAGATCAGGGTTTCACTTTCAACAGCCAGCTTTGCGCAAGTAGGAATTTGTTTGTTTTTTAGCTGCTTAGTCAGTTTGTTGCCATAGTCATTATCACCGGCGTACGCAAAATCCGTGTGATTTCCTTGCTCATCCAACAATAAAATCCAGGAATTGAGGTAACCAAAAGAATGAACAATATTCTCGCAGCTTTGACGGATCAACTTTGCGGGATCAGATTCTTTCACAATCAGTTGATTTATGCTTCTGATACCGGTCAAAACCGTTTCCAGTTTTTCTTCGCGCGACAGGCTTTCCTGATTTTTTTGTTTATCCCAGGCAGCTTCCATAAGTAAAGAAAACTGTTCCGCTGTTTCATCCAAATAGCCCATTTTGGCATTGGCCAATAGCAAAACCAGCACCAGGCTGTCCTTTTCAAAGACAGGAATAGCCGTAATGTTTTTTAATATTTCCGACTGTTGCGCCAAAACTTTATTCAATTCATCATCAGCAGCTAAATCGTTATTGATGAACACTTTCCGATTTTGAATAAACTGTTGCCATAGTGGGGTTTTCTGAATTTCGAGGTGGGTTTGAAGTGGTTTTACAGGCTTTATTTTCAAACTTTTATCGCGCGAGGAGCAAAGTATAGAAAAATCTTCATTAGGCTTTCTAAAATAAATGTACCCAATTTCACTTTCAGTATATTGCATTGTTTGCTTGAGTGCGTTATTTAGAAATTCCTGCACATCATTGGATGAAAACTGCAGAACACTCAAAGTAGTTTTTATCATCGGTATAATTTTAGTCTGTTTTAGTTTTAATTGGTTTTTTGTATTGAAAATCTATTGTGGCAACTCAACAAAAAAGCTGCTTCCTTTATTTGGCGTGCTTTTCGCGTAAATTTTCCCTTTCAACAGTGTCGTGTAATCATTGCAGATTATTAAGCCAAGGCCTGAACTTTTTTCTCCATCGGTACCTGGTCTGCCAACAGCTGTGTCAAGTTTAAATAACTGAGATATCATTTCGCTATCCATGCCAATGCCTTCGTCGCGCACTTCAATCACCAATCCTTTTTGTTTGTAGAATTGTGCAAGTACCCAAACAGTTGAGTTTCGTTGTGAGAACTTTATAGCATTGATTAGCAGGTTTCTAAGAATTGTTTCTAAGATATTGCTATCAATTTTTGCTTTGATTTCGGGATCAATTTCGTGCAGTAGTTCAATATTTTTATTTGATGCGCTGACGTTGATTTCATCAAAAACTTCATCAATAAAGGCAGCTAAAGGCATTATTTGTAGCTGTGGCTTTAAAATTCCACGTTGAATTCCGGACCAATCGAGCAAATTTTCGAGTAACTCAAAAGTGTTGGTCGCCGTTTTTTTTATTACAGCTGTTATGCTTTCAACTTCTTTGGGGTTCAAACTTATAGGCTGTTCGCTAATTAATTCTGTTAAAGTCATTATTGACCCAATGGGATTGCGTAAATCATGAGCAATCACGCTGTATAATTTATCTTTAGTAACATTCAGATTGTGAAGCTCCTCGGCATTTTCCAACAATTGCTTTTTTGCCTGCACTCGCTCGCTCACATCATGAATTATAACAAAAATAACTTTCCCGTGCTTTAACCCAATCACCTCTCCAAATACCTCAACATCAATGATTTCACCCTTTGAATTCCGCAACCTCAGCTCCAACTGCACTTTATTTTGCTTTTTGACTTTTTCTATGCTCGCGCTGATTTGTTCAGGTGTTGAAAGTACCAGGTCTGCCATATTCATTTTCATCAAGTCCTCTTCTGGATAGCCAAACAAATCAACTGCTGCCGGATTAAGCTCCACAAAGTTCAACTTTTCCAGGTTAATTAGCAGCATGGGCGTGTTTTTGTTTCCAAAAAGGCTTCGGAAACGGTTCTCGCTCTCGACCAGTGCTTTTTCAGTTTCTTTTTGTTCGCGGATATCCCTAACCACAAAAACGGCTTTCTCGGGTTGGTTCAATTCATTGTAAACCACGCTTCCGTTGGCTTCAATCCAAAAGGATTTTCCGGTCTTCGTAACCACTCGGAAACTGGCATAATCGGTTTTTTCGTTGGCTACGGTTCGCATAAAGTTGCCCATTAAATCAGGTAAATCCTCGGGATGCACAAAATCAAACAAGCTCATTTGTTGCATTTCAGCTTCTGTGTATTCCAGCATCTTACAGGCGGGCGAGGCATATTCCAGATTACCTTCTAAATCACTCATCAACAGTAAGTCAGTAATATGTTCGCCAATTGTTGAAATGGTATTTTCATTTTGTTTAAGCTCCCGAACAGCCTTGTTTTTTTTAGTTACATCCTCAACGGATAAGAGTATATTTCCGCTTTCAAATGGTTTGTTTAACGCGCCATGAATTATCACCTCGAACTGCTCTTTTGATTTTCTATTTATCACTATGCTTGACAGTTTTGCCGGAGTTTTGGTGCTTTTCAACTTCAGCATAAAGGCGTCAAACTCGCCTTGCTTTTCGGGCAAAACAACTTCTCTGAAATGCTCTATGGTGCTATCTTTAACTTGTGAGCAATCCAGCAATTTTTTCGCTGCGTCGTTGCAACTCAGGGTTTCGCCTGTACGATTTACTACAACATAAGCAAAAGGTGCATTGTCGAATAAAGACTTAAAGTCATTGCGCGATCGTTCAAGTTTTTCGGTAATCTCCTGCAAATGAATATTTTGCAACTCAAACTGCTTATGCAGCTGTCCAAAAACAGGAATGATCTTAGTAAAACTTTTTTCGTCTTCTCTATCATCCGAATTTTCGTCAATACCGGAAGGCTCCGGTAAATGAACTTTTGATACATTTTCATCCATAACAGTAGTCTTAAGATCGGTTTTCAGAAGTACTTTTAAGCTTATTTTCATTAGAAATACGCGATGGCATAAAACAAGAGTTTAGAACCCGTAAAGTCTTCCAGCTCAAAAGAATAAACAATAAAAACTGTGTAATCGTAGTGGTTTTAAGAGCACTAAGTTAGTAAAAAATAAATAAAGCCTATTCATCCCGGATTTTATTATTCATTAGGGAGATTTACATACTTACTAATAATAGCTATCAGCTCAGTTTTTAAAAATGGCTTGGCAATATAATCATCGCAACCGGCTTCCAGCGCTTTCTCTCTATCGCCACGCAAAGCATAGGCTGTTACGGCGATTATGGGTACATCAGACCGAATAGCTTTGATTTTTTTGGTAGCCTGAAAGCCGTTCATAAGCGGCAACTTCAAGTCCATCAATACAAAATCGAAATCGGGCGACTGCTCAAAAGTAGTAACGGCTTCTTCGCCGTCAGTGGTCGCAACTAATTCAAAATGATGCCCTTTGAATGCTGATTTGAGGAAGAACATATTGGTATATTCATCTTCAACAATCAGGATTTTCAATTTCTTTTTGGTTGGTAGAATTTCATCCATGATTTTTGATTTATGGTTTGTTTTATAGTTTGTTTTGGCGGGCAATATAATGTGTATGGTTGTGCCAAGGCCGGGCGCAGATGTAAGTTTTATTGATCCACCCAAAAGCTCAACATAAGCCCTGGAGAGTGACAATCCAAGTCCATTGCCTCTGAAAATTGCACCCTGCTCGGTTTCAACTTTTTGGAAACGCTCGAAAACGCGTTCCTGATCTTCAGGCGCAATACCAATGCCGGTATCCTGAACACTGATATGTAGCTGCTGATCAATCGAATAACAAGCTACAACGACACGTCCTTCTTCCGTGAATTTAAGCGCATTGTCGAGCACCGCTTCTACTATTCTCAATAGTTTTTCTGCATCGGTAACAAAGGCCGTAAATTCGGCATCAAGCCTGATATCAGCTTTCAGTTCCAGCTTAGTATTAGTATTTCGGAGGCTATATCTTGCAAATAATTCACTGAGCATTTCGTGCAAATCAACAACTTTCAAATGTACATTTTCCTGACCTGCTTCGAGTTCGGCTGTGTTTATAATGTCGTCAATAATAACGGTTAGCTGGCGACTGTTTTCCGCAATCATCTCGCTGAATACTTTGCGGTCTTCCTGCGTGGTATAGGCTTCATCAAACAAAGATGTGAGCCCCACGATACCGTTGAGCGGGGTACGAATTTCGTGCGATAGGTTGTTGAGGAAAGCTGTTTTGAGACGGTCGCTTTCTTCGGCTTTTTTCTTTGCTTCTACCAAACTGATCAGGTTTTGTTGTCTTTGGATAGCCAGACTTATCTGCCGTGAGACAAATTCCATCAAATCCACTGATTTTTGGTCATAAGCATCCTGATTGGTATAGCTTTGTACGACAACCGCCCCAAACACCTCATCATCAGAAAATAACGGCACGCCAAGCCATACCGCCGATGGCTTACCGATAAGTTTAAACGCTCCATTTTCTACCAGGGCATTAAAATCAGTGTCTTTAATTAGCAGGGAGCGTTTCTCCTTTACCACCTTCCCAGTGAGTGAGCCTTCTGCCGGCCATGTCGGAATATTTTCTATCCCACTCGTTTCAGTCATCGAAGTAAACACATCCTTTTCCTTATCATAAAACGCGATATACAAGTTGCTACAATCCATTAGCTTATTCAGCTCTGCTGCAATAATATTAAGCAGCTCTTCGAGCTTTCTGTTGAGGTGTACCGCATTGGTGATATTAAACAACAGCTGCTGAATAAGTTGCGCCCGCTTAATATCAGCGATATCCACATCCACGCAAAACAACTCACGCTCACCAGAAAGCAGCTTGATAAGTACATGGCTGGAATAAACCTCTACCGCTTTGCCGTCCTTATGCTTAATCACAATTTCGCCGGCAGGAATACTGTATCCTGTGTTTATCATGCGTTCTACATTATCCTTGGCAACTGCAATTTCATCCGGAAAAAACATTAAATCATGCAGCTTCTTGCCAATTGCTTCCTCTTTTGAGTAGCCGTAAAGCGTTTCGCTGGCGGTATTCCAGTATTTCACTTTTCCTTCAGCATCATAACCCTGCACCGCTACATTGGGGATGTTTTGTATCAATTGCCTGAAGCGTGCTTCGCTGGAAGCAAGTTTTTGTTCCGCTTTTTTGTAATCCGTAATATCACGGCCAACAGCTAGAATTTCTGTTTCAAATGCCCTTTCATTATTTATGATTGAAATGCTCCAGCTAACCCAGAATGATTGGTGATTGATAAGCACTGATTGCTCCAGATTGGCGGTGGGTTTTTGCAAAGAAAGCTGCTGAATTTCATGTCGGAAAAGCATCCAGGCTTCTGTGTTAACTAACTGAGCTAATGAACTTTGATACAGTTGCTCAGGTTTTTTTTCGACCAAGTTGCAAAAACTCGGACTTGCATAAAGTATTGTGCCATGTTTGGTAAGCTTCAGCACCACATCGCGTTGGCTTTGCACCAATAGCCTGTATAAATTCTCGCTTTGCTTTAGCCGCGATTTCACTACTTTTATCCGCATCTTTAGTAGCAAAACAAAAAGCAACAGCAGCACAAAACTAATGGCCGAAATTAGCAAGGCAAAACTATGTTTATCAATAAAATCTTGGTGTTCGTACACCTGAAACCATTCATTATACAAGGCATCATAAGTACCGTTTTCTTTCAGGTTGAATAAGGCCGCGTTTATTTTCCACATTAGTGCCTCATTTCCTTTATAAGTAGCCAGTGCATAAGGAGCAGGGGCAATACCGACACTTTGGCTAAGTAAATCTGTGATATTGAATTTTTGCATGAGGTGAGAAGCCTGGGAACTGCCCAGTATTGCCGCGTCATACTTTCCGCTTTGAATCATACGGATTGCTTCAAGCTGATCTTTAGCCTGGACAAGGTTTTTAGCAATATTTTTGGAAGTGAAAATATCGTTCATCAAATCCGCTTTCTGCACCACAATATTTTTATTTTTTAAATCCTCCAGACTATTCACCTCTTGGCCTTTACGTGTAATAACCCTAAAGTTAATCATGCTGTGCGGCAAACCAAAATCAAAATATTCGGCCCTTTCTTTAGAAACCAGGACGCCAAGCAATAAATCTATTTTCGCCTCGGCCAATTCATTTCTCACTACATACCAAGGGCCTAGCTCGATGGTATAATCTAAATGCAAATCTGCTGCAATTATTTTAAAAAGTGCCACATTAAAGCCATCCGGCTCACCCTTCTCATTCAAGAATTCAAATGGTGGATAATACTGATCTCCTTTTACAATAAGCTTCTTTTTCGTTGTGTTTTCTGGCTGCAAACTACCACATAAGCCTGATTGAAAGAAGCTTAGAATTAAAACAGTAAATACGACCACTACGATTGTATGTTTCATCTTTAGTTGATGTTGTTTCATTTCTGAGCTATTCAAAAGTGTTGGAAACAGCTCAAAACTTGCTGATAACGGGTTTTACATTTAACTCATTTTCGTTGTGTTTAAGGGTAAATAAGCCGTAAAAGTGCTTCCTTTATTTTCCTCACTTTGCACTTCTATGTAGCCATTTTGCTTTTCCAGAAACTCTTTTACAAGGATTAAGCCCAAGCCGGAAGTGGCTTCGTCTTCGGTACCTTTTCGCCCAGTTTTGCCATCAATTTTAAAGAGGTTATTTTTTATTTTGACGGGTATTCCAATACCATTGTCGGCAACGCTAATCGTGTAATAGTTATTTTTGATACCCGCCTCAATACTGATTTTGCCATCCCTGGGCGTAAATTTTAACGCATTGCCAAGCAAATTCCGGATAATGCTGTTGAGCATGTTGCGGTCGGCCCAAAGCAGGTATTCAGAACTGATTTTATTGTCGATACTGATTTGTTTCGAGTGAATCATCTCGTCTAATGCCGCTATCACATTTTCCGTCAATGGAAGCAACGCTATTTCAACCATATCCACATCGAGCAAGCCCCGCTGTATGCGTGACCAATCAAGCAGGTTATCGAGTAGATCAGATAAATTTGAAGCCGCCTTTTGCATTAAAAGGGCAGTGCTTTTCATATCATCGGGAGTTATTCCATACTCTTTATTCATAAACATATCAGTGAGCATGATGAAGGAGTTGAACGGACTCCGGAGGTCGTGGGCGATGATAGAAAACAGCTTGTCTTTTTCGGCATTCATATTTTTGAGGTACTGCTCATTTTGTCTTAAAGTTTCTTCCATCAGTTTAAGATCGGTAATATCGCGGGAGATGCCGGCCAGACCAATGATATCGTTCGCATCATTTTTAAGTGGCACTTTGGTTGCCGAAAACCATTTCCAGCCGTCTGTAGTATGTATCTTTTCTATCCTGCTGATCATTGGCTTGTCGCGCGACATGATGTAGCGCTCTTCTTCAAAAGCTTTTTGGGCATGGGCGTGATCAAAGAAGTCAAAATCTGATTTACCTACCGCTTCCTCAGCAGTTTTTACACCAAGCGTTTTTTGCTGTGCTTTGTTGATACGCGTAAAATTACTGGCTGTATCCTTAAAATAAATGGTGTCGGGAATATTGTCCATAAGGGCATTCATCAGGTCGCGTTCCCGATGCAGTGCTTGTTCAGTTTTTTTACGTTTGGTGATATCCTGGTAGATACCAAAAATAATCTGGCTGCCATCCGGAAGCGTCATAGGCTGCCCGTTTATGGCAACCTGAAGTAAGTTTCCGTCAGAGACCATTCTAACCGTTTCTTTTGTAATACTATTTCCTGAAATTATATCGAAAGTTATTACATCGCCTTCTCCTTTTAGATAATCCGGCACGATAAGATCGGATATTGTTGAGTTTAAAGCAGCCTTTTTCTCAATCTTAAACATCTTTTGAAATTCCGTATTGCAGTCGAGAACGACATCTTGAAAGTCAAGCACTACTACTCCAAAAGGCAGGCTTTCGAAGAGGTGTTTAAAGTAAGCCTTTTCGTTTTCAATGGCTGCACGGGCTTCCAACCGGTCAGAAATATCGCGCATAATTCCCAAAACGATTACTTCGTCATTTTGCATAAGCGAAACTGTAGAAATTTCGACATCAATGATTTCGCCGTCTTTTCGTTTTACCTGAAACTCGTATTGCGAAGGTAATTTCTCCCCATTCTTACGGGCTTCGTAGCGCTGTTCCATAATGGCTTTGCTTTTCGGGGTAACCGTACAATTGATATCAAAATCGGGCGAGAGTACTTCTTCCGAGCTGTAGCCGGTAAGCTGTTCGTAACGTTTGTTTACATATTCAAAACGAAAATTTCGGATCAGATAGATAGCATCGAAGGCATTCTCTACCAGCATCTTATACTTTTGTTCGCTTGCGCGAAGTGCCTCAACAGACTGCTTATAGGCTTTGGTCAGCGTTTGTTCGCGGGTAATCTCGCGTACGGTCAAAACAACTCCTTTTACGTCAGGAAAATCAGTAAGAGTCTGAAAATGAAACTCGAGGTATTTCCCGTCTTTACTGATCCTAAACGGCTTAAAATTTACGTCAATTACACCATCGAGGGCAGCCTGAAAATGTTTATCGAATGCCTTATGGTCTTTTTCGAGCAAATAATCGTAAATACTACTGCCATTTTTCATACGGATGTTGTAGAACCCAAAGCTTAACTGTCTTGCCTTTTTATTAAAAAACCGGATAATCTTATCCTTGCTAACAAACAAAAAACCATCGGGACTAGCATCGAACAAAGCCCTTAAAAGCTTCGTGCTATCCTTATCTACTTCTTGATTTATATTCGTTGCATCCATGTTCAACTTTTCTTTTTTCACAAATATCACCTTAATACGCAGCCCGTTGCTGCCAGTCAAAACTATTTAATTACTTTTTTTAGACCAAATTTTTTCATTTTTTCCATCAGCAATTTTATTGAGATTGGTTTGGAAACATAATCATCGCAACCCGATTCAAGAATATTTGTTTCATCACCACTCATGGCGTAAGCTGTTACAGCAATAATAGGCAATTCAGGCCTGTTTCCCTTAATGATACGGGTTGCTTCCAGGCCATCCATTACTGGCATTTTTATATCCATCAACACCAGACTGATAGCCTCATCATTGGCGCACATATCAACAGCTTGCTTTCCGTTATAAGCCCGCATGACCTTTTTTACGGCCATCTTCCGCATCAGCATTTCGAGCACGAAAAAGTTTGAATCTTCATCCTCGGCCACCAGCACAGTGGGATTTTCAATTGGTTCAGCATCGGAGTCGGCTTCGACATTTATCTCAGCTATTTCAGCAAGCGGCATTACCAGGGTAAAGCAGGAGCCAACACCAACTTCCGATTCCATTTTTACTTTTCCGTCCAGCAATTTCATAATACCACTCACAATGCTCAGTCCTAAACCACTGCCTTCAAAACGACGAATACTGCTTTGATCTTCTTGTGTAAAACACTCAAATATCTTATCAAAATTCTCTTTTGCAATGCCGATTCCTGTGTCGCACACCTCAATTTCCAATTGATTGTCGCGCAACTTATAGGCCGCAGAAATTTTGCCTTGATTTGTAAACTTATAGGCATTCAGAAGCAGATGACTAATTGCTTTTGACAACAGCTCCTGGTCTGTATTTAGCCTAATTGGCACTTTCGATTCGGGTACAAAGTGTTCTAATTCTATAGCTTTTTCTGACAGTCTGTTTTTAAATTTTAAAATCAAAAATTCAAACATCTCCCTGAAATCGAACGGCTTGCGATACACTTCCATATTGCCCGAAGTAAGCAGTGAAATATCCATCAAGTCGGTAATTGTCTGGATAAGCCGGTCGCTGCTTTCCTGAATTATTTCGACTAGCTCAGTAAACTCTCCGTCGCCCTTCTCATCATCAAGCAAGGAAGCTGCTCCCATAATACCGTTGAGTGGCGTGCGTACTTCGTGCGAAATATTATTCAAGAAATTGGTTTTCAACCTGTCGCTGGCTTCGGCCATCGCTTTGGCCTGAATTAAAGTATTTTCAGCCTTTAACTTTTCGGTGATATCATTTACCAACACCAGCCGCAATTGTTGGTGTTCTTTTGAGGGGATCGCGTGAGAAACTATTTCAACATCAAAAAGCTCACCCGATTTGCTTTTATGCTTCCAACCATCACTATAGCGGTATTTATCTGAAGTGTTTTTAATGTGTTCTTCCAGCTTAGTGATTTGTTCTTGCGGTCGCAGGTCTTTAATTGTCATCTGTTGAAACTCTTCAATGCTGTAACCATACTTTTCGATAGCTACATTATTTGCTTCTACCAAACCTAGCGTGTCAACATCATAGATAAACATAGGAAGCGGGTTGTTTTGAAAAAGATTTTTATAGCGCTTTTCACTTTCCTGCAAGTTCTCGCTAAGTTCTTTCATCAAAGTAATATCCTCTTTCACAGCAAGGTAATGTGTTATCAAGCCCAAATCACTGATTATAGGACCCACAATGACTTTTTCCCAGAACAGGCTGCCGTCTTTTTTCTTATTGTGAAACTCGCCATTCCAAACCAGTCCTTTTTCAAGGTTTTGATACATTTGAGTATAATCTTCAGCCGGGGTTTGTCCTGACGAAAAAATACGGGGATTTTTCCCGATAAGCTCTCCGGGAAGATATCCGGTAATTTCTGAAATCCAAGGATTTACATATTCGATACTGCCATCAAGATTAGTGATTAAAATAGATACCGGCGATTGCTCAACAGCACGCGTCAGTTTTAGCAGTTCTTCTTCCGATCTTTTGCGCTCGGTGATATCGAGTACAGCCACAATCAGAAACTTTTCATCGTTTTGCATATAAGAATCAATGGAAACAAGCCCAGTTTGCGATTCTCCTTTTCGCGATTTAACCTTAATTTCCATCTGGTTTACAGCTTGGTTTTTCTCAAGCTCCTCCAACAAACTGCTCAAAACTTCAGGTTCAATTAGCCTGAGTTCATTGACGCTTTTGCCTATTAAAGTTGTGGCTTCGAAACCTGAAAAACGACAGAAGGCATCATTAACCTCAAAAAACTCGAGTTCATTGAATTTCAGAATTGTTTTAGGTATCGGACTGGAATAGAAGATTCTGGAGAATCGAGCTTCCGATTCCAAAAGTTTTTTCTGTGCCTCTAATGGTGCTGTCACGTCTTCAATGATACCTATACCGCCAATAGCCTGATTTTTAGAATCAAAAACCGCTGTAAACAAGGCTTTAATCTGGGTTTGCTTTTTAGCTGTAGTACTCGAGTAAAGCCCTGTATAGGATTTTGTTTTTCCTTGAAGTACTTCTTGCAAGAGGTCTGGTAAATCGGGATCATTTAAAGTTTTCATATCCAAGCCGATAAGCTTTCCGATAGGGCTGCCTATTATTTGAGCCAAGTGTTCATTACAGTTTTCGATAATGGCATTTTCGTCAAAACGAAGCAGGCCAATGGGGGCATTTTCAAAAATCAGTTTGAAGCGCTCTTCTGATTCAATCAGTCTTTTTTCATTGAGCTTTCGGAAATCAATATCAATGTGCGAACCTAGCATCCGTGTGGGTTTGTTGATGTCGTCTTTATCAACAACACGGCCCAATGACAGAAACCATTTATAAGCACCACTGTTGGTTTTTTGCCGAAATTCAGTCCTGTATTCAGCTGTTTTTCCTTCTAGGTAATCAGAATAAGTCTTTAAAACCGACTCAATATCTTCAGGATGTATGCGGGCGATCAAGGCCTGGTGTGTTTCCACAAAATTATCAGGATCAAATCCTAACATACGCGCGTAATTCTCGCTTATAATTATTTCTTCGGTTTCCAGGTTGTGATCATAAATGCCTTGGTTGGTAGCATCCAGCGAAAGTTTGAGCCTGAAATTGCTATCAATTAGTGCTTTTTCCTGTTTTTTTCGGTCGGTGATATCGAGGTTTATCCCTTTCAATCGTATCAATTTCCCTTGCTCAAAAACGGGTATCGCATTACTCAAAAAATAGCGAAGACTGCCATCGGGCATCCAAACCCTAAACTCATAGCTAAGTTTTGTGGGATCTGATGTTAAGTTATTCGCTATGTTTTTAACACTTTCAAGGTCCTCGCTATGGATTCTGCCGTGGAAATATTCATTGTTGGGTTCAATGCTAAAAGGCTCAAGACCAAGCAGTCGGTAATTATTCTCTGACCAATATAGTTTTTCATTTTTCAGGTCGTAGTCCCAGCCGCCCATACCGGCAATTTCCTGTGAAAAATTGAGGGATGCCTCATTTTCCGCAATTTTTTTGTGTAATGCTTTTTGTTCCGTAATGTCGCGGGCCACTCCGAAAATCTCCTTGGGCTTTCCCTGTTCATCGTGCAAAAAGCGTACAATTACCTCAACCCAAATCAAATGGCCTTCCTTGTGGTATTGCCGAAATTGGATTTTTCGAAAATGATCTTTCGGGTTTTTGCCTGCCAGCTCATTCTCCAACTCTTCACTCAGCAAGCTGAGAATCATTTTCCGGTCTTCATCCGGCAAATTATTCACTATTTGCTGTTTCATGGATTCCTCAACGGAATAGCCGGTCAGGAGCTCAATCCCCAGGCTAACAAACTCGTAGTTAAGTTCCAAATCGCAAATAAATAGTGCATCGCGACTGCTTTCAGTAATAATCTTAAAGCGCTCCTCGTTAGCCAACATTTTGGTGTAGAGCACCTCCTTTTCACGTAATTCCAGACTTTTACGGTAGGATTCGCGTACGGCAAAAGGCAGTCGTTTCATGTTTTCTTTTAGTACATAACCGCTGGCTCCTGCACGCATGCAATCCATTGCAATTTCCTCATTGCCCAAGCCTGTCATCACAATAAAAGGAGTAGTAGGATCGAAATCTTTGGTTAATTTTAATGCTTCCAGGCCGTTGAACTGCGGCATGTGATAATCTGAAACAACTACATCAGGCCTAAATGCTATTAGCTGCTTTTTGAAATCAGTTGCAGTTTTTACCAATACACTTTCTACCTTAAACTCTTTCTCCAAAATTTTAAGGGCAAGCTCATAATCCAGTTTTAGATCTTCAGCAAACAGAATTTTTAGTGCAGATGTCATAGTAAGCGAAAATTTATCTCATTTAATACCTTAATCAATTAACCAGAAAACCTTTTCTTATAAATTACAGCCTATAAAACGCACTAATATGTATCATGTATAGTTGGTCGCATCTTCAACTGAAAAAGCCTCAGAAATAAGTATTGAATCATTGTAAAAGGCAGTTTTTCACCTCATAAAATAATTTTCTTTGCAACTGAAAACCCTCAAAAGTCTGTTCCTGCACCAAAGAACTTTTATATCACTAAACAGATAATTTATTTATATGATTGATATTGACCATTTTAACGCTGATTCAAAATAATTTTCAGACAGCTAATGTAAGCATATAAGTTGCAGATAGCAAAATATTATGCAAAACATGTTTATAAATACCTAATATTGAATGAAATAAAAAATTTGATGTCAGGAAATTATTAAAACCTAAAAGCACAGAAAGGCTGATTCAAATCAAAATGGTTGGCTCCTTGATTTTATCAGCAGTTTTGGCAAACCACCAGCTTTCCCATTTGCCTTAGTCGCTCGCTTATTGCAGTGAGCACTTTCGAGCGCGACATCAAGCCTTGTTGCTTGAAAGCAATAAAGGATTCTCCTTTGTTCTCGGCCATGCCCTGCCACAAATTGATGCGGTCGGCCATTCTTAGCTGCCAGGCCAAGTCTGAAACGGGAGAGTTTTCAGGATAGTCATCAGGATCTTCGTCGAGCAAGTTAAAAACCTGATTTAGGGTAACCACACCTTCAGTAACCATTTCTATATCAGGCAATTCATAAGCAGGCGGAGTTATTGCGCTGTAGGTATCAATCACTTGTAACGGATTGCCGGTGATGCGCGACACCAGGTTAGCCGTTGTGCCTCCGCTTACGACATGGATGCCGGGTGTGTTCAAAAATGTTTTTACCCAGTTTTCATCATCGGCTTTGTTTATTGGCGGTCCGCTAAGCCAGTTTACAATGATTCCTCTGCGGTTCACCATGGCTACCACAGTGCAGTCGTCGCCTGTTCCGGCAGGCCAATATGCGCGGGCCTGGGCATGCACATCAATGGCAAGCATTTCACCGTCCAGCTTTTTAAGCGGTAATTTGGCCTGCAAAAAACGTTTCACGCCTTCCGACTCCCATCCCATAGGGAAAAGCCTGCCAATTCCGGCTTGGGTTATGCCGTCGGACATTATCAAGAGCCCCTCGTCTTTTCCGATTGAGCAAACAGATTCGGTAATTATGGCTTTATTGCGGGTATAAACATGCTTATTTAGCAGTTGCACACTCACTCTGTTTATGAATATCGGCGGCGGCATTTCGTAACTCAAAATAGTCGTTTGGCCGTTGTTTAAAATTCTGGCCACCGTAAATACTGCAAAGGGCTCCGAAGTGCCCCATGCCTTATCCATGGTGCGTGTAACTGCATCAAAAGCTTCTCTTAAACTGGATCCGGCTGCCAACATAGCCTTGATGCGCGCAACGCACATCGTTGCAGCAATATGTGCCTTTATTCCTGAGCCCAGGCCATCTGACAAAACAATTGTCGTCGCTTGCCTGTCGCGATAAACACCCCATTGGTCACCACATGGCTGGCCCGGCCTTTTTGAAGTTTGTGCCGCAAAAACATCCGTATGTATATAGAATTGTTTTGCCACTTTTAAGCCGTCTTATTTCTGAATGGAATCAATAAGTTTATTCAGCAAGACCTCACCTTTGGCAGCATGCTCACCCAAAAATCGGGCTAAATCTTGTGCCATAGCTACCTGATGATCAAGCAGCGACTGCGCCTGAAAAACTGTTTCCACTTTTACTTCCTGTAGCTTTTCTGTGTTAGTTTGCAGTGCTGTAACGTCCATAAAAATACCCACATACTGTTTTTGCTCGGGCATGGCGTAGCACATCAGGTGACAAATAAGGTTGTAATTGCTGTAAGTAACGGTTTTTCGGATCAGGTTTGAATTTCCGGTAACCAGCTCTTCAAAATCGTCGGGATCGATGAGGTATGAAATAGGACGTCCGGAAAGCGCATCAGAGCAGGAGAACATTTTCTGGAAAGCCGGATTCATATGAATAATTTCCAGCTTCTCGTTGAGCATAACGATTCCGTTGGGGTCGAGGGCAATCATGGTTTCAAACTTCTGTTCGGCCATTTGCCGCATATACGGCATGCACATCTCCAATTCGGCCTGGCCGTTGAGTACAGCAATAGCTTTTTCGCGGCAGGTATTGTAGCCGCAGGCCATGCAGTTGAGCTCGTCTTCGGGACCGTGTTTCCCTATAGAAGCCAACACAGCTTCTATTTCCTGTATTGAAAATTCTTTTTCAGTATTTTTTATTGGCGGATAAATGGCTACAATATCTTCGTCTGTGAGTTCCTGAATTTGATCTGTGCCGGGATGCTTTTCGGCATAATCCAACACGGCTTTGCGTTGGGTATAAACAGCTGATTTTTTGCGTGCGCCCGGCCCGTTGATACAGCCGTGACGACAAAATAAAGGCTCAATAATCCAGGGTTTTTGTGGATTTTTTGGCAAGGCCTCCAGCACTTCTTTTAAGGATTCGTGGCCACTCAGTGCGATATGTGTTTCGCCGAGCAGATCGGTGTTTAAGCTAGCCGTTTTCAGCAAACCGCCTTCCAGCGGAAACAGCCTAGAATCGCCGACTACCAACTCATCGAAGCCGCTCTCTTCGCAATTGTCGAGATTGATTCCTTTTTGCAGAAATATTTCGTCCAGCTCTTCAAAAGTGAGTACAGCATCGATATAATCGCTATTATTTTCGTTTATAGCTTCCGCCTTTTTGGCCACGCAAGGCCCTAGAAAAACCACTTTTGCTCTCCGGAATTTTTTCTTTAGCAGCCTGGCATGAATCAGCATAGGCGATGCCACAGGAACCAGTTCGCGCACATGCTTGGGAGCATATTGGCGCACATAACTAACCGCTGCCGGACAAGCCGTGCAGATATGGTTTTGATTGGGATTTTCGTTGATATACGCTGCCGTTGCCTGCGCCGTATAATAGGCACCAACAGCAGTTTCGCTAATATGCATAAACCCCAGCGACCGCAAAGCTGAAGGAAGTCTTTTTTGCTCCCACTCGGAATAGGAAGTGGCAAACGAAGGTGCTATACTAATTACCATGGGGATTTCGCTGCCAATCCATTGCAACACCAATCCGGCATCGGTGCGGTAGGCTTTGGCGTGCTGCGGACACTCGGCAATGCAGGTGCCACAAGCGATACAGTTTTCCTGAATAACCTGTGCCTGACCACCTTCCATTTTAATAGCATGAACCAGGCATACCCTTACACAGCGGTAACAGTCGCGACATTTTGCTTTATTAGTATAAACAATAGCGTACTTTTCCGGGTAAACATTGTTGATGTTCATGCTTTAAAAAATTAAGCGGTCTCGTCAGGAAGTATTCCTGACGAGACCGCAAATTATAACTTACACTTTCATAGCATTGATGGCTGAGCCGATGCGTGCAATTTCTTTGTCGAGCACGGCTACCACTTTATCATAGCTTGCCTTTTCAATCACTTGTTGGTTCACGCGTGCTACCGGTCCACGGTCGCAGCGCTCGAAGCAGAAAGTAGCTTTTACGTCCACCATTTCTTCCTGACCTTCAAAGCCAACGATATCTGAGAGCTTGTTATCAGAAACGTACTTGATGAGCTGGCGCAGCAATTCCTGCGAACCTTTTACAAAGCAGTTAGTACCAACGCATACGCATACTTCAATTTTTGGATGTTCGGTATTGCGGATAGTAATCTGCTGATCGGTGATGCGTTTGCGGCCACGGTAATGGGTGTGTAACAATTCGTGGGCTTTTGGACTACCAATTTCGCCTAAGGTCGTCTGATACAGTTCTTTCACATACGGATTTTCTTGTGCTTTGTGCAACTGAAGCTGCTTGTCAACACTGTAAAGAGCTGCGATACGTTTTTCGCGGAAATTAGGTTCAAAACTCACCGGCTGACCACCGCCAGCAATACAACCACCAGGGCACGACATCACTTCGATAAGGTCGTAATCAGATTTTCCGGCGATTATTTGTTCACATAAAGCACGTGCGTTAGCCAGTCCGTGTGCTATACCAAGCTTAATTTTAATTCCGGCAAGTTCAACAGCAACGGTACGGATACCTTCCATGCCACGCACTTCTTTAAAGTCATTCTGAAGCAGTTGTTCGCCCGTCAGTTTTTCATAAGCAAACCTAAGCACTGCTTCGCTTACACCACCGGTATTGCCAAAGATTACTCCAGCTCCGGTTTTGAAACCCATTGGTAAGTCAAAAGATTCCGGGGTAAGTTTTCTAAAGTTGATACCGGTTTCGTGAATCATACGGCCAAGACCTTCTGTGGTAAGCACGTGATCTACATCGGCTATGCCATCATGGATAAACTCTTCGCGTTTGGCTTCAAACTTTTTAGCCGTGCAAGGCATGATGGACACGATAACCAATTGGTCAGGTCTGATACCTAATATTTTAGGAAGTATTTCACGTGCTACGCTACCAAACATCTGCTGAGGCGATTTACACGTTGAAAGGTTTGGCAGGAGTTCTGGATAATATTGTTCGGTAAACTTCACCCAGCTTGGGCAGCATGAAGTAAACTGAGGCAGTTTTTCACCTTTTAATTTGCGTTGGATAAACTCAGTAGCTTCTTCAAAAACGGTGAGGTCGGCAGCAAACGAAGTATCATAAACCTGATCGATTCCAATACGTTTCAGGGCAGCTACGATATGGCCGGTAGAAATACTTCCGGCTTCCATACCAAAGCCTTCGCCCAAAGCTACCCTAACTGCAGGAGCCATCTGAGCTACAACGTATTTATCAGGATCGTTAATGGCGTCCCAAACTTGTTCTGTTTCAGGTTTTGGCACGAGTGCACCCACCGGACAAACCGCAACACACTGACCGCAATACACGCATTCCACGTCGTTGAGGCTTTTCAGGAAAGCCGGAGCAACAGTGGTTTTAGCGCCGCGACCAACAAAGTCGATAGCACCAACTGACTGTATCTCCTTGCAAACACGCACGCAATCGCCGCACAGCACGCATTTATTTGGGTCGTGGATAATACTCCAGGAGTGGTTATCAATTGGAGCAACTTTATCTGTTTTTTTAAAACGTATTTTATCAACACCCAATCTGCGTGTCAAGTCCTGTAGTTTACAGTTATTTGAGCGTGAGCAACTTGGGCAGCTAATATCGTGGTTTGCAAGTAGCAGTTCCAGGTTTACTTTTCGGATCTGACGCACTTCTTTTGTATTGGTTTGTACCACCATGCCATCACGCGGAGGCAAGGAGCAGGTAGCCTGAATGCCCATACCTTCAACATCGCTGATGCAAAGGCGGCAAGCACCATAAGTACTCAGGTTTGAGTGATAGCAGAAAGTAGGCAATTCGATATCTGCCTTGCGTATCAGTTCGAGAACGTTCTTCTCGTTTTCAATTGGAATTGTGATTCCGTCAACTATTATAGTTCCTTTAGTTTCCATGATTTCCTTGTTTTTTTAGTTAAAGCCTATGATTGCATCAAACTTACACACCGTGTTGCAAACACCGCATTTGGTGCATATCTCGGGATCGATAACGTGAACTTGTTTTCTATCACCACTGATCGCGCCGACAGGGCATTTCCTGGCACAGACTGTACAGCCGGTACATTTTTCAGGATCGATGCTAATATCAGAAAGTGCTTTACAATTATTTGTCGCACACTTTTTATCGTGTATATGCTGAAGGTATTCTTTTTTAAACTTTACGATGGTGGAGAGCACCGGGCTTGGTGCAGTTTTTCCGAGGCCGCAGAGCGAAGCTTTTTTCACCACGTTACCAACTTCTTCCAGTAGGCTAAATGTTTCGTCGGTGGCTCTTCCTTCGATGATATCATCGAGCAACGAGAGCATTTGTTTTGTTCCTTCACGGCATGGCACGCATTTTCCACAGCTTTCACTCTGGGTGAAATTCATAAAGAAACGGGCTATCTGTACCATACATGATTGCTGGTTCATCACAACCAATCCGCCGGATCCAACCATCGCGCCTTTAGCAATCAGATTGTCGTAGTCGAGTGGCATATCGAGGTCCTCTTCGGTGAGGCATCCGCCGGATGGACCACCAATTTGAACAGCTTTAAAAACTTGACCGCTCACTGTGCCATCATCGTTTGTTACGCCACCACCTATATTATATACGATTTCGCGCAGCGTGGTTCCAAAAGGAACTTCGATGAGGCCGGTATTGGCAACGTGGCCAGTCAGTGCAAAAGTTTTTGTTCCTTTTGAGCGCTCCGTACCATACACATTAAACCAAGATGGCCCGTTGCGAATGATAAGCGGCACAGCTGCCAGTGTTTCCACGTTATTGATAACCGTTGGCTTTTCGAACAATCCCTTTTGTGCGGGGAAAGGAGGCTTTGGGTTTGGCATACCGCGCTTGCCTTCGATAGAAGCCATCAGCGCAGTTTCTTCACCGCAAACAAAAGCGCCGGCACCTTCCATAACCTGGATATGCATACTGTGGCCGCTTCCAAAAATATCATCGCCCAAAACACCTGCATCCATGGCATCTTCAATTGCTCTGCGCATTCTTTGAACGGCCAGCGGATATTCGAGCCTCACATACACATAACCTTCATCAGCACCAATGGCACGAGCAGCAATCATCATGCCTTCGAGCACGCGGTGTGGGTTGCCTTCCATAAGACTTCTGTCCATAAAAGCACCTGGGTCACCTTCGTCGCCGTTACAGATTACATATTTTTTCTCGCCGGGTTGGTTGAGTGTTAGCAACCATTTTCTTCCTGCCGGAAATCCACCGCCGCCGCGTCCACGCAATCCCGATTCTAACATCGTATTGCAAATTTCTTCGGGCGTCATTTTCAGGAAAGCCTTTTCGGCAGCCATATAGCCGTTATGGGCAATATATTCGTGGATACTTTGTGGATCAACGTGGCCACACTCGCCTAAAACAAGCCGGGTTTGTCTTTTATAAAAAGGTATTTCGGTTTGTCCTTTGCTTTTGGTACCATCAACCGGGTTTACATAAAGCAAACGCTCAATCACTTCGTCATTCAACAGTGAGCGTTCAACAATTTCCTGCACGTCTTCTACTTTCACTTTGGTGTACATGGTTTCTTCGGGCAGAATATTTACAAGTGGTCCTTTGGCGCAAAATCCCTGGCAACCACTACCTGTAAGGTGTATGGTTTTATGGTCGTCGTGACGATCCAGTTCCAGCTCTACAAAAATATCCATGCCAGCTTCTTTCACAGCTTTTTCAAAAGCTTCGTAAACTTTGAGTGCACCATTGGCAATACAACCTGTTCCGGCACATATTACAACGCGTTTATGAACGCGAGAAGCAGCTTTATTGAAGGATTCTTTTACCTGCTGTAAATCAATTTTTGTTAATGTTTCCATTGTTTTAATATTTTTCTATAATGCACTTTCAACTTTATTTTCCTCGTTGATAAGGTTTTGAAGCACCTCATCACAACGCTTTGCGTTAATTTCGCCGTAAACCTGTTCGTTGATAACCATAACAGGAGCTAATCCACATGCGCCCAGGCAACTAACAGCTTCAATAGTGAACAACATATCATCTGAGGTATGCTTTTGTTCACTTAGCTTGAGTTTTTTACGCAGCGTATCGAGCAGTTTTGAGGAACCCTTTACGTGGCAGGCGGTTCCATCACACACCTTGATTACATATTTACCTTTGGCTTCGAGCGAAAAGTGGGCGTAAAAAGTAGCCACACCATACACTTCAGCTACCGGCATATTGAGTGCCGTTGCTATATAGGTAAGCACTTGTGGAGGCAGAAAGCGATATACTTCCTGCACTTGTTGCAAAATTGCAATCAGACGTGTTTTGTCGTTATTATTCTTTTCGATAATTTCGATAACCTGATCAAATTGTCTGAGTTTTGTGTTTGTTACTGTTATCATTTTACTAATTTCTTAAGTAATTTAAAATATTTCAATACGTTAGCGGCTATGCTCCAGTTTATTTAGGATCACTGCCAGATTGGAGTATATATGTGTGTTTTGAACGATTACATGTGAAGGAACTTTTATTGCTATGGGTGCAAAATTCCAGATGGCCTTGATGCCCCAGCCAACCATCAGATCCGCAATTTGTTGCGCTGATGATGAAGGTGTTGTGATGATGCCTATAGTAATGTGCAAACGGCCTGCCAGATCACGAAATTTGGCCAGGTCAAAAACGGGAACACCGCTAATATCAGTGCCGATTCTTTTTTTATCGATATCAAATGCCGCAACGATTTTCATTCCGGCTTCGCGAAATCCCTGATATTGAATTAAAGCTCCGCCCAAATATCCTGCTCCTACCAAAAAAGCCTCATGCTTACGGTTAAAGCCTAAAAATTCTTCTAAAATCTCAATCAAATCTGCAACAATATAACCTACCCGTGGTCTGCCTGAAGCACCGGTATAGGCTAAATCTTTAA
>Ga0265295_1001722_pt1 | contig 37449 bp, 29 predicted proteins | sample Munlansysbiofilm_FD_192503 | JGI IMG/M metagenome (GOLD analysis project Ga0265295, IMG submission 192503) | Leachate microbial communities from a municipal landfill in Southern Ontario, Canada - Methane capture system biofilm | ecosystem: Engineered > Solid waste > Landfill > Unclassified ... | reverse complement strand
TCACTATCGAGTAAGGCTTCAATTAAGATTATGGTTGAGGTGATCAAATGACAAAGACAATGACTTGTGTTAGGTGCCCAATCGGGTGTCAGTTAATGATTCACGACAACGAAATCACAGGTAATCGTTGTAAGCGTGGCTTTGAGTATGCACGACAAGAACTTTCTTGTCCAAAACGTTTGGTAACAACAACGACCAAAACGACCTCAAAGTTAACCCCTAGACTGCCAGTAAAAACCGATGACATGATTGAAAAAAAGTACGTCTTTGAGGTCATCGATGCGTCTAGAAAAATCATCGTTTCACCGCCAATCAATGTGGGTGATATTTTGATTGAAAATTTGTTTGGGACAGGCGTTAACTTAATCTCAACTAAAAAGATAGAAAGATAAGAAAATCATTCTTAGTTGAACCAAGAAAAAATCGGGCAAAACAATTGCCTGTTTTTTTATTTTCTCATCCAATTAACACATTTAGGATTGCCTAATTGATATTAATGTGAACGTTTTTAGTAAATTATAGACTTATTGACTTGTTTTTAACAAATGAAAGAGTTAAGAAATACTTAATTGTTATAATAAAGACAAAGGAGAGCATTAATTCAGGTTGATGTTTTTTAAAGGGGATACAAGAAATCTAAATCGGGTAAAGCGAACTATGAGTGGGTAGAGTTTTTTTATTTCGTTTAAAAAGGTTGTTTACAACAACCAAAAAATAATATCTAATAAGGGAGGTTCTTGCTTTATGTAGAATACAGTCATTTATTTGGGAGAAAAAAAGTCGAAAGGAGAATCTAACGAAAGTTAGAAAAAAGACAAACATGAGTAAACATTTTAGAGGTTTATTAATGCTCGTAGTCACTGCCTTATCATTTTTAATGCTAAGTGCGTGTTACGAAGAATTACAACCAGGACAAATGCCGGCTTCTGTTGAATTTAACGTTACAGAGACACACGTTGTGTGGCGATACGTTGGCACAGAAGAATGGGCAAACCTACTTGAACTCGATTTAATTAGAGGTGCTGCTGGCGAACCGGGAGAAAACGGTAAGAACGTTCAGTTTGACGTGACAGAAACGCACATCGTATGGCAATATGAAGGTGATGAAACGTGGACTGAATTAATCCTTCTATCGTCATTTAAAGGTGAAGACGGACTTCAAGGACCAGCGGGCAACAATGGTAAGGATGGCATTAGTGTTGTTGGTTCATACATCAATGAAGCAGGTATTTTATTCCTTGAACTATCCGATGAAACAGAAATCGAAGTCGGGCTAGTTCGTGGTCGTGATGGCAGTGACGGCAAAGAAGTTGAGTTTAACGTCACAGAAACACACATCGTATGGCGCTATGTAGGCGATACCGATTGGGTCGATTTAGTCAGTTTATCAACCCTTAAAGGCATTGATGGCACAAATGGATCAAATGGTAAAGAAGTCCTTTTTGATGTCACAGAAACGCACATCGTATGGCAATATGAAGGTGATGAAACGTGGACTGATTTAATCCTTCTATCGTCATTTAAGGGTGAAGACGGACTTCAAGGACCAGCGGGCAACAATGGTAAGGATGGCATTAGTGTTGTTGGTTCATACATCAATGAAGCAGGTATTTTATTCCTTGAACTATCCGATGAAACAGAAATCGAAGTCGGGCTAGTTCGTGGTAATGATGGTAGTGACGGTAAAGACGGTAATGACGGTCTTTCCGCTTACGAAATCTATTTAAAATACAACCCAAATTACAACAAGAGTGAAGCACAGTGGTTAACGGATTTGGTCAAAGGACGATTAAGCGATTCAGAGACGACGGACGTTTTAACTGAGGCACAGTTGCTTGAAGCAATTTCTGATCTAACGGTCGAAAAGATTCAACTTCAACAACCAGTTACATTAACCAATGATTTAGTAATTAATAGAGAAATGACAATCAACTTTAACGACTATAACGTTAAAGGTAATCTTTCAATTGTTATGGAGACAACTGAAATTGTAACCCTACAAAACGGGACATTAGATGGTCGTATAACGGTCAATCAAATTGAATCCGTTGAGTTAGATAATTTAGTCATTACGGGTAATGTCATTGACATCAGTGCACAATTAGAACTGCTTGAGCAAACCGTTTTGGATGCGATTGATTATAACTATCTAGATTATACGTACCTACATTCACAAATGAGTTATGAAAACCGTGTGTTAATGAGTCTTTATCTAGAATCTGTTTTAGTTGAGTATAACGAAGAATTATTAAAAGGCGTCATGGATGACATGGCAAGATTCCTTGGCGCGTTATACCGCGTTGAAGGTTCTTCTGAACACCTAAGTTATGATGGTGTTACCTACACTTGGGATATCGATGGCACACTTGCTGGTTCAAACTGGAAAGACGATCAAGGCAAGACACTTGTTAGCGTGATTACAGAAGATTTCCTACAAGGTCAAATCGTTGATAATACCATCACAATGAGTTTGTTTGATGACAAAGGCTATGGCATTGATTTCGCATTAATCTTTGATTTAGAAATGGATCAAACCGAAGCCTTAGAAAATGTCGTCTTAGAAACCACCACAAGTGGTGACTTAATGACTGGTTTAAGCTTTAATTACCCAGACGTGATTTCTTCATACTTTGATACACACGTCTATCAGATGAACACATACATTAGCGTTAGTGAAGACATTCTAGGTGAAATCACCATCACAATGAGTGGCGATATGAACAGGACTGAAGTCTTACAAGGTCTACCTAAGGGTACGTATACGTTTACAGAATTATTTAATGTTTCAAACATTTTATTTGACCAACAACGTTACGGTGGACGTGTTGAAACCTATACCATTACAATCACAAATAACCTAGAACCAATTGAAGCGGTGATCACAATGAATAACGTCATTTCAAACGACGAGTTTGAAACGATGTTAACCTTAGCTGACGTGTCCAATGACCTTATGATTGAGGCAGATGAAGAAGCGTCTTTACAAGCACTTGATGAAACATTTGATGACGCATTAGCTTACGTCTATACGGACTATACGTATCATTATGAAACTCAAGACGTTACGAACAAACACATTCATAACGTTTATAGTAATTGGGCATTATATCAATCAAACAGTGATGATATTCATCAAGGTATTTTATTTGATATGGCTAGATTCCTAGGTGCTCTACATTACGTTGATGGCAGAGTAAATGCAATCGATTATGATGGTATCACCTATACTTGGAACGAATTAGGGACACTAAAGGGCTCTAATTGGGAAAACGAACAAGAACAAACTTTGGTAAGTGTGATCACAAATGATTTCATGCTTGGAACCTTAGTCCAAGGCGTCATTTTCAATATCGTTGATCAAAATCAATTTGAAAGACAAATCACGCTGACGTTTGAAATTACCATCGACACCTTAACGGTTGATTTTGAAACAAATGGTGGTCGTGCGGTTGAAGCTATCTTATTGCTTGGTGGCACAAAAGTATCTGAGCCAGCAACAACCAAAGATAATCACGTCTTTATTGGTTGGTACACAGATGAAATACTACAAACCAAATATGATTTTGATGACCTAGTCACCAGTGATTTGACACTTTATGCAAGATTCATCGCATTAGAAGAAATCACCGAATCCTTTGATAATTACACGCAAGGCAGCTACGGTAACGGAACTTTTGTCGGTACAAACGATATTTTATGGACCTATGAAGTCGCGACTGGTGGGTCAAGTGGTTATTTCCAATTTAAAGATGCGGGCTTCTTAAGCGCGACATTTAATGCGAGAATTGAATCGATATCAATCACAGCGTCGGCCTTTGGTGCGGATCGTTCGTTTGACATTATAATTAATGATGAACTACATACATTTAGTCATATTGGAACAACAGAAGTTACTTATACCATTGATCAATTGATGATTGATGGGCAATTAACGATTTTGATTAACAACCCATCCGCATCAACCAAGATTCATTCGATTAGCTTTACTTCAAGCTACCCTGAAAACGGGTTTAGTCCAGAACTATCAGATATAGCAAACGCAATTATCGTAGAAGAAAGTACGTTTGAACCACTTAAAGACGTGACAGCAGAAGACATAGAAGATTATGATTTAACCAATCAAATCGAGGTTACGGTCACTGATTCAAACGAACAAATCGTGACAAACTATGGTGACTTTAGTCAAATGGCACCTGGTGTTTATACAATTACTTACCGTGTGATGGATAGTGATTTAAATGAAACAGTTAAATCCATCACACTAACAATTGAAGAATACCAAGTCTTTAGTGTCACGTTTTATGAAGATGGTGGCACAAACATTGATGATTTAATCGATGTTGAAGTTGGCACAACGATTATTGAACCAGAAATTAGTAAAGACGGCTTTGTCTTTGAAGGTTGGTATCGTGATCAAGCACTCACCACAGCTTATGATTTTGATTCATTAATGACAGCGGATCTAAATCTTTATGCGAAATGGGCAGCAATCACTTCAATCAATGAGATTAAATCCATGGCTGATGGTGAAATAATTAATTATGTTAAAGGCGTTGTCACAGGTATCAGTTTATCAAATGGTAATCTTTATATTACGGATGCAACAGGAACCATTGTTGTTAGAGATTTTAATTATTATTCAGTGGCAGTCCCTGGGGATGAAATTCTACTATCAAACGTTGTCCTAGATATTTATAACGGGTTATATCAATTAACCAATTCAACCATTGAAGTCTTATCAGCAGATAATACATTAATCACACCAACAATTCTTACCACATTAGATGGATTGACTACGGCTGACCAAGGGAAACGCGTTTCGATTGAAAACTTAGAAGTTGTTTCAATTAGCTCACAAAACCTCATGGTAACGGATGGAACAAATCAAATCACTGTTCGTGTGGGTTCAACAAATAACGAGGTTTACACGTACATTCAAAGCGCACTTGCTGGACAAAAAGTCAATCTAACGGGTATTCACGTTGGGTGGTTTAATGGGGCACAGTTTGATTTAACCAGTTTAGATGAAATCGAACTTGTTGAAGCTTCAGATGCGGAAAAGGTGTTAATGATTAAAGATGAGTTAATCGATTTATACGACAATAAATCGTATACATCGGGTTCGACAATTACTTTAATCGATACCTCAACCACACATGGTGGCGTGATTACTTACCTAGAAGCCACACAGTTAATTGATATAAGTACTGGTTTGGTTGGTGAGGTACTTACCGATACCAACGTAACACTTAGTATCACAGTAACTCTAAACCAAGAAACAAACACGTTTACAGTGGCACTAACGGTTAAACCCGAAGGCACTGAACCGATGATTGTTGCACAAAGTGATTTTGGTACAACCAATAATTCCAATTCAAACTATGGTAATTTCTTCATTGACACCGTAGATAATGGCTCATTAGATCCTGTTGCAGGAACAAGAGAATACAGTAGAGCAGGCGGTAACTATAATACTGCTAGTTGGGACTACATTGCATTAGGTCAAAAGAGTGTGGCGGCTAGAGTTGGGGATTTAGAAACAAGTAACTCAACGAGCGATAAAGTTGATTCAACCGATCCTAACGTATACTTAGCAACAAACTTCACACTATCTAACTTGAATCATATGATTATTGCCATACCAATGTTAAAAGCCTTGACAACAATTCACATTCAAACGTCAACCGATGGCATCACTTGGACAAATTTAACCACACATGTTCAAGATACTCAGATTTCATCAATGACAGACATTACAATTGAATTAGAACAACAAGGTGATTTCTATTATCGTCTCGTATTTGAAAATGCCAGCCCTACCTCTAGTAATGGTTGGTTAGGAAGAATCAAAACAATCACTTATTACAGTTAATCATGATTAAACTAAGAGTTCTTACTTCCCTTATGGGTTGTAAGGCTCTTTTTTTAGGCAAGGCGAATTAATTTATCAAAAGTCTAAATTGAGATATACTAAGACTATGAGGTGATCAATCATGAAATTAAAATGGGCCTATGGATTACTAGTTAGCTATAGCTTGATGCATTTAATCTTTTTCTTTTCAACGAGTAGCGTCTTAGTCGATATCCTTAAAATGGAGGCAGATCCACTTGTGTTTACCGTGTTTAACCTAATGGGGTTATTCCCACTGTCTTTTTTACTTTATGCCTTGTTCTATGAGACGATTGAAAAGAAGGAGTATCCCTATTTTATTCTTTCATTTATGCTTGGTGCGTTTGCGTTAACGCCTTATTTTATTAAAAGAAAAGAAGTACCTAGCGTAACAAAAAATAGACCTAGGGCATTCTTACTTGTGATTGGTGTTATGTCTTTGTTGTTAATCATCTATGGGGTGATTCTAGGTCGTGTTAGTGAGTACAGTAGAGCGTTTATGAGTGACAGCTTTGTGCACATCATGACGTTTGATTTTTTATTCATGATTGGTTTAAGTGTCTATTTGATGTATCCGATAAAGAAACATTGGTATTTAGCATTTATTCCTGTGGTTGGGTTTTATTATTTACTATCAACAAAAGATTGATTTAAAAAACCGCCTTTCTTTTTACTTTATTTTAGGTATAATATAGGTAAAGAAGGTAATTCTATGACAAAACTCCTTTTTAGAGATGCCAAAATTAGATACCTGAATGTTGTTTTACTGACGGTTTGTTCGTCGGTCTTTTTTGTTTATCTTTCAGAGCTGATCGAAAACGTCCAGTTTCTAGTCAGTGATGAAGGTTTTTTATATCAAATTAGTTATGCGTTATTTGGGATACTGTTGTTCATTCATTTGTATTTTCATTCACGATTTGTGTTACAGCGTATCGATGTGACCTTTAAGGTTAATCCTGTGAAAGAAAAGATCGTATATCGGGTCTTTAACGTACCTCAACTCAGTTATTATTACCATTGCTATATTCGGTTTTTGGTCATTCGAATTTGATCTCTAGTCATGCTTTTTTAAATGAGATATACGAAAGGAGACTAGAGACGTGTTTAAAAAAATCAATCGCTTTTTAAGCGATTTTAAGGTGTATTACAAAGAAGTTTCATTTGATGTAAGTTCCTTTATTCAAGCAGTTTTCATCTTTTTATTGATGAATGGGGTTAGTCTAATCATCGGGTATTATTTGAATCAACTACCATCGTTTGATTACTTGTTTTTTGTCCTTAATTTATCAGTTATTATGGCGTATTATAGCTATTTGTATCTAGCAACATACAAAGCATATCAAGAATCAGATGTGTTTAATCCGAATTCAGTTGTCATCCCGTTCGTCAGAGGGTTATCGATTTTTATTTCCTATCAATTTTTACTATTGTTGTTTTATTTTTCATTTTTTGCCACACCGATGATTGTGGTAATTCTTGGGGTTTTATCTGTGATACTCTATTTCTTGACGGGAAATATTTACCACCTAGTAACTAAGTCATACAAGGCGTTTTACAATCAAACCGGCTTAATTTTTATGATGATGTTTGGGCATTTATTTGGTTATTTGATTCTACCAATTAAAGACGCCGTTTGGTCATATTATTTAGGTTTTATTGTCTTTGTGTTGGTTGTGATCATTGGTGGACTGATTTTTTCAGTTGATCGGACAACGAACAAGTGGATTAAAGATGGGACGCTTGGTAAGGTATTCTTATTCTTTGGCGTGATTCTATTTTTAGTGACGACGGCTATTCCTGCGTTTCGACCAACCTCGAATTTGTTTGATTCGTCTGTTTCTAAACAAGACGTCATCAAACAAGCTTATGAGCTAACGTTTGATGAAGATATAGAAAAAGTGATTTCCTATGAGGGTGGTTATTACGTCCTAACTAAGAGTCACGCTTATTGGTATCAAAACCACAAGCGCAGAAAAGAACTAAGTCTCGATTTAAACCAAACGCTTGCGAATACAAAACATGGGGTGGTGATAATCTCAAGAGATGTCGTGAATCATCGATTGGTACTACGCTTTTTAGAAGAGGATTTCAGTTTCATTAAAGAACAAGTCATTAGCGATCACTTGATGGAAAATCCAGTATTTGTTTTTGAAAAAGAGGACAAACTCTATTTTTTTGATGACATACAAAGCGCAGCAAATATCAATAAAATTCATTATTTTGATGGAACAACGTTTACAACACAAAAAGATGAAGTAACCGACGATTTTTATAAGGACGATGATTTATATTTAAGTGTATCAGATGGGGTAATGGTTGGCATCATTAAGTACTATCAGCCCTTTGATCAATACGAATATCGGTTAGATGATGCCTATTATAGCAAGTTCTATACGACGGAAATCGGAAAGAATAGTTACCGCTATGTGCATTACAACGATCAGGTATTTTACTATCAACTGTGGTTAGATAGCAAACTGAAAATCACAAAGAAAGAGTCGGTAATGAGTGATTATATCGAGCTTGAAACAGGCAGTGACCCACTGGTGTATGTGTCTGATGACATCTATTTTATCGATAACCTAAATGGCTTTTATGTATATGAAAACGATCAAATCAAGCGCTATGAGGCTAGAGGTAACCTCTATTATAGTGAACAAGGTTTTCTTTTTGTAGAGAGGAATACCGTCAGTTTTACTTTTTATAGTGATTACAATGTTGTTATCAAGTCCGACCTAGTCAAAAAGACCGATTATTTGATTGTCTTATCTGGGCTAGTCATTATTTGTTTTTATAAGAAATCATGGTTTGAATAGAAGATGATAATCCAGGGCAGGTTGCCTTGGATTATCTTTTATCTGTCTTATTTTGTTTTAGAAAATGCACTACTCGATCTTGATTTGCTTCAAAGGACATAAAACGCTATAATAAAATTAAGAAATACGTAATCCATTTGAACATAACTAGTGTCGATCAGAAAACATCAAGGCATGATCTGTCTATTTGTACAGTTAACATAGCGGTTTTGGAGGACAAAAATATGAATAGTCACCGTCTAACAATGTATGGTTTTTTATTTTTGGGTTTGATTGGTTTGGTGTTTCTGGGTTCGATGTATTTTGAAGCCTGGAGCAAATACATTGAGGTTGCTACCTTAATTGGGGCTGCCACAGGGTTTGTCAAATTGATTTATGAATCGAATAAAACAAGAAAGTTAAAAGAAGCGGAGTTTATGTCACAGCTTAATCGAGACTACATCACAAACCCGCACATCTGCAAACTCTTTGAAAAACTCGAACACGATTATCGGTATAAAGATAAGCCCTCAGCGATCATTAAAGACGAAGACGTGTTGTCTTTTGTGGTCTACTTTACGTTTTTTGAGACGCTTTATGACATGATTAAGAAAAAAATCATTAAAATTGAAAGCGTTGATGATCTGTTTGGTTATCGTTTCTTTGTGTTTCTTCACAACCAAACGATACAAGACATTGAGCTCACAAATCCGATTGTGATGGCTAGTTACGTCAATATCTTTAAGCTTTATGATCTATGGTTGAAATACCGGTTGAAGATGGTAGATAAACACGGTTATCGGTTAAATGAATTTATCTACATGTGGGAAAACAACTTATACGAAAGACACCCACATTTTCTGCGGTTTTTAAAAAAGGACTACAACACATTTGACATTGAAGTTGCAAAAAGAAGTGATCTTCTCAACGTTTATCACATGCAAAATAAAGGCTACAAGAGAATGAAAAAAAAGGGACAACAAGATTTGTTTGAACCCTCTACTTGGTTTGAGTTTTATCAAATGATTAGAAGAAAAGAGCTCTTTGTCAAAAAGGCGAATCTAAACATCCAGGCGTACATCGGGGTCGTTCGTTTGAAGAAATCACACCCGTTTTACGCCTACGTTGAACAAGACAGACAAAGCTTACTAATCGATACGGTGTTTGTCGATCAAATGTATCGGGGCTTAAACATTCAAAATGAATTGATTGCGTACGTCCTTAAGGCGTATCAAAACGAAGTGGATGATGTGCTTGCGACAATCGATCCAAACAACACCAAGAGTGTGACTAATTTTAAAGAAGAAGGGTTTATCTTATACAAACAAGGGCTAAGTCTTTATGGCGGTAAGAATCGCGACCTCTACATCAAACGACTGAGTCAATAGCGATAAAAAATTCCAAGCCGATTTGGCCTGGAATTTTTTTTAGAGTCCGTTAGTGTTTTTTAGGTAATCTTGGAATAAAACGAGACGTTACCTTACTGTATGCTTGGAAATCTAAGTTGTCTTTGTATTTTTTTTCAAGTAGTGGAACACCTGAGACATTAACGAGTAAGTAGTTAATGAAAAGTGGCCCAACAAAGCCAAGTAACATCAGTGGGTTAAGGGTGGATAGACTCACAATAAAGATTGCCCACCACATCAAGGCCTCACCAAAGTAGTTTGGATGTCTTGTGTATTTCCACAAGCCAGTGGTTAAGATTTTGCCTTTGTTGTTTTTGTCTTGTTTAAAGACTTTTAATTGGTAGTCACCAAGGGCTTCAAAGATAAATCCGATGACCCAAAGAAGCACACCAACACCTAAGATGAGATACCCAATGAGGTCTAGGTTACCTGGTTTAAAGCTTGAGAGTTGAATTGGTAGGGCAATGACGTATAAGAAACTCATTTGTAGCATAAAAACATAGAAGAAAGCCTTTAACTTTAAATTGGTTTGCCATTTCTTTTTCATGTTGACGTATCTGAAATCTTCTGGTTTATTCCAGTTTCTAACGCCAAGATAGAAGAAGAGTCTTAAGCCCCAAATAAGAACAAGTAAGGTAATGGTTAGTTCTGTTAGGGTGTAGGTATTTGAGCTTACAAGTGAGCTGATGGCCACAACAACAAACCCAAGCCCCCATGCAACGTCGGCTAAACCGTTGTTTTGTTTTTTTTGTGCAATTAGAAAAAAGATGAAGAAAAATACAAGTAATACTGCTAAATTGATTAAAAATATCATAGGTTAACGCTCCTTTTTGAAGTAGCTCACAGCAACAGACCCGACGCCTGCGTTCATGGCTACGATGGTTGAAATATCGGTCACATAATCAGGTTTCATCCCCGTTAGTTTGGTTAGTTCCTGACTGTAGTATTCAAGGCGATCAGGTGCATTGATGTGCACGAGTGCGTAGGATTCAATGCCGTGTTTACTAACAACCTCTTTGATGTGATCAAAGATTTTTTGATCGCTTGATTTGATGCTAAAGGCTTTATCGAAAATGATACCCATACCCTCATCATCAATCGAAATGATTGGTTTTAGATTAATGAGGTTTCCTACCAACCCGGTTGTTCGTTTTAATCGGCCAGAACGAATCATGTATTTTAAGGTCTTAACAGAGACTAGGATTTTTAAACGTTTTTTATCGTGTTCAATTTTATCAATAATGGTCTCGTAGTCACAACCTTGATTGATGTAGCTACTTGCTTTTTTAACAAGCATGCCTTGTGCAACGGAGTTTTGAATGGAATCAATGACGGTGATTTGTGCGTCTTTAAAGTTCTTTTTACCATTGACAAAGGCCTGATATGTCCCACTCATTTTTGATGATACGGTAATCACGATAATTTGCTTGTAGTAACTGGTTAAAAATGAATAGAGATTCTCAATCGTTTTTGGGTTTGGTTGAGACGATTTAGGGTATTCCTTTAAATCGTTCATCAACTGATAAAAGCGACTATTCTCAATGGTTAGTTTATCAAAGTAGGTGACGTCATTAATTAGTAATGACAAGTTGAGTACGTGAATTTGGTTATCTTCAATGTAGCTAATTGGAAGGTCTGCGATCGAATCAGTCACTAAAGCGATGTCATGTTTTCGATGGTTTGAGACTTCAAACTGACGCTTCATATCATCGACTTTTTGGTCAATGATTTTACCGACGGGTTCTAAGCGCTCAAAGACTTTTTCAGGGGTATTGGTATGGATATGAACGCGTCTGATTTCATTATTTCCTGCGACCACAACGGAATCCCCGAATGGGTGTAAGAGGTGTTTGATTTTCTCTTGCTTAAGGTCTTTTCCTTCAATTAACACTTCGGTACAATACCTTGTTTGACCAAGCTCAAAATGATCGACATGGACGATTTCATCGACGGTATCTTTAATATCAATGTTAATCTCTTCACCGTCCATGGCTTTGATAAAACCCTCAAGAAAGTGATAATAGCCTTTCGCACCCGCATCAACGACTTTGCTTGTTTTTAAAATTGCTAACTGGTCTTTGGTTTGTTCAAGTGCGAGGGCTAAATCTTTGTAGGCTTGTTTTAGTAGTACTTGAATGTCTTTAATGGTGCCTTTGAGTTCGTTTAAGCGGTTAAAGAAATAACGCATCAATGTAATCATGGTACCTTCTACGGGTGTTTCAATGGCTTGATAGGCACTTGCTTGTGCTTTATCTAATTGTTTGATTAGGGTATCAATGTCGATTTCGTTTTGATCGATGCCTGAGGAAAAACCAAAGATGTAGGAGGCAAATATGATGCCTGAGTTGCCTCTAGCACCTACAAGTGCGGCCCTTGAAATACTTCTTAGGGTATCTTCTAAGGAGTTCTCTAAGGATGATTTTAATAAAATGCTTTTCATCAGTGAGGCGAGATTCGAACCGGTATCGCCATCGGCAACCGGAAAAACGTTAATGGCATTGAGTTGATCTTTTTCGTTGATCACGTATTTTGCCCCTAGTAAAAATGAACGATAGATTTGCTCGTTTGATAGTGTCTGTGTCATAAGAATCCCTTTCTTAATTTAGAATGTTATAAATTAGATAAGTGAGCGTTGAGGTTAGAAAACCAAGTGAAGTACCCCATGTTAAATCAATTAACGTGATTTTTAAGGTAAAGTCTTTCATGGTTGAGAGGTTCGTTAAATCGTAGGTCGCGTAAGTCACTAAGCCGAAGAACGCACCAAGCAACATGACTTTAACTAAACTTTGATCGTTAACTGCTGGCGTAATAACAAAGACAACCAACCCAGCGATAAAGAGTAAGTAGAAAATAATCGCTGCTAGCCAGTTAACGTCTTTTTTAAGTAGTCCACCGATTTCTTGTTGGTAGAGTTTTTTCGCGACTAAGCCTAACCAAACAAGATCAATCACAAAAAAAACAACAAATGCGATGCCATAAAGCTTAAAGAATGTGCTCATAAGGTATACCCTCCCATAGGTAATAAATATAGAATTTTTCTATCTAACTTGATTATAGTTTATTTTAGGTATAATTTCAAAGGCGGATGCATTAGGTAGACAATACTTAAAGAAATTTGAGGTCAAATGAGACATTTTGAACATTTTATCTTGCAATAATCAAAAATAGGTATATAATAGAGTTAAATTCGATGACTTTAGAGTAGTAGTTAGAAAAAGTCTCATTTAGCGAGCTTGTGATAGTGTAAGACAAGCATGAGAATCTTTAATGAATGGACTAAGGTAGAAGCCGTGTGAACATTAGTAGCATGAGCCGGGCGCTTCCGTTATCAAGCAGAAATATTAAAGTCTTTAATGACGGCGTATTTTAGATAAGAGGAGAAACGATCGTTTCTTAAACATTGGGTGGTACCACGAACATTTCGTCCCAAGGCATCTTTTTAGATGTCTTGGGGCTTTTTTTATACCCGAAGACCCTCTTAATTAAATACTCCCTAAACAAAGCGTAAAAAACAAAGGGGGTTTCAAACATGGAGTTTGGACAATTTGGTGGACAATACTTACCACCACACATTTTAAAAGCAGTAAAAGAAGTCGAAGAAGCGTACGATCGTTATAAAGACGACCCGCTCTTTTTAGAAGAGTTTCAGTTTTATTTAAACACCTATGCCAACCGGCCAAGCCTGCTCTATCACGCAAAAAACATGAGTGAAGATTTGGGCGGGGCAAAAATCTATTTAAAGAGAGAAGATTTAAATCACACCGGGGCACACAAGATTAATAACGTCATTGGGCAAGCACTGCTTGCGAAAAAGATGGGCAAGAAAAAGCTGATTGCTGAAACCGGTGCGGGTCAGCACGGGGTTGCGACTGCGACGATTGCGGCGTTATTTAACATGGCATGTGAAATCCATATGGGGGCTGTCGATATTCAAAAACAAGCCTTAAATGTCTACCGTATGGAATTACTTGGTGCGAAAGTCGTTAGCGTTGATTTTGGACTTAAAACTTTAAAAGAAGCCGTTGATAGCGCACTAGATGCATGGAGTAATGAACTAGAAGATACCTTTTACTTGATTGGGTCTGCGGTGGGACCACACCCATACCCGACCATGGTACGTGACTTTCAAAAAGTCATCGGCATAGAGATAAAACAAGCGCATTTGAAACTTGAAAATAAATTACCAGACTACGTGATTGCTTGCGTGGGTGGTGGGTCAAACGCGATTGGTGCGTTTTATGATTTCATTGATAATAAAGAAGTGACGTTGATTGGGGTTGAGGCGGCAGGCAAAGGCATCGAAACAAAATTCCATGCGGCTACCATGACAAGAGGCAAAAATGGCGTCATCCACGGGATGCGTACCAAAGTCTTATTAGACGACAATGGCGACATCGATGAAGTGTATTCGATTTCTGCAGGTCTTGATTACCCTGGGGTTGGCCCAGAACATGCTTACTTATTTGACAATAAACGTGCGATCTATGTATCAATAACGGATGAAGAAGCCGTTAATGCGTTTGAGTACTTATCGAAAAAAGAAGGCATCATCCCTGCCATTGAATCGGCACATGCGGTTGCCTACGCCATGGTCTTAGCAAGAACACTTGGTAAAGACAAAAGCATTGTTGTCAACCTATCAGGGCGTGGCGACAAAGACGTCAAACAAATTGCGAGTTACCGTGGGTTAAAATTAATCGATTAAGAATAGGCTTTAAGCACTTAGATAGCGTATAATAAAATTAACGACACGGACTAAGGAGCGTAACCATGAGTAGACCACAAACTAAAGAGGCACTAACCTTACTGATCGAAAATAACTACGACGACTTAAAGGGGTTAATTGAGTCTAGTAGCCTTGAAGAACAAGAAAGCCATTTTCAGTTTTTTAAGGACGATAAGTTAAAAGAAGCCCATTACAAAAGAGACGAAAACTTAAAAGATGTCCTAGTGCATCTTTATGAATGGCAGTGTTTGTTGTTATCATTTATTAAAGCATTAAGAGAGGATAAAAACACTCAAGTTTCTTTTCTACCCGCGGGTTATACCTGGAAGACTTATCCGAAGATGAACCAAGCAATTAAAGAAAAACATCAAAAAACGACGCTTGAAGAAGCCAAACGGTACTTAGATGACACGCATGAGAAAGTCCTAAACGAAATCGAGTGTCTCACAGAAGAAAGTTTGTTTGAGAAAGGCTATTACAAGGCCATTAAAAATACCACGCTTCTTTTGTATGTGACGGCTAACACAAGCAGTCATTATGTGTTTGCCTATAAGAAATATAAAAAACACTTAAAGGAGAGAAAAGCCCATGGAATTAAAGAATAAGAAAGTTGTGATTACAGGGGCTTCAAAAGGTATCGGACTCGAAGTGGTTAACCAATTATTAGACGAAGGCGCGTTCGTTTACGCCATCTCAAGACAAATGACAAGGCTTGATTTCTCTCATGAAAGACTCATCAAGCAAGACGCTGATTTGTCAAAAGAAAATGAAAGAGCAGATGTGTTTAATCACGCACTTAAAACGCTTGGCTCTATTGACCTATTTATTTCAAACGCCGGGTTTGCTTACTACGAACTATTAAGTTCGTACGAAGAATCACACGTCAATGCCATCTATGATCTTAACGTCAAACAAACCATTGATTTTGCTGTTAAGATGAAAGAATTACACCAGGACAAGCCATTTACCTTTGTCTCTAAGATTTCAGCAACCGCCTTTGTTAGTTTACCTGGCTATGCGCTCTATAGTTCGACTAAAGCTGCACTCAGGGCGTTTATGGATGGGTATCGCTTTGAAATGAATAAAGATCAGCACTTGATTTCGCTTTATCCTGTGGCGACTCACACGGCCTTTTTTGAACGAGCCAAACAAACACATAAACCATGGCCTGTACAAAAATCAAGCCACGTGGCAAAGGTCTTAATCAAAGGAATCAAGAAGAACAAAAAGAACATACACCCATCTAAAATATTCAAATACGGGTATTTACTAACCCCGTGGTTTTTCAAACTTTATAACTTAAGGGAAAAAAAGATATTCGACCAATTGGTTAAAAAGAACAATCAATAGAAAAAACAGACAAATAAGCTTATAATAGAGATACTAAGATTTTTATGTGGGGGCGTTTTAATGAATAGTATCAATCAAAGTCAGCACTTGGCGTTTTACATTGACCGTTTAAGGTCAATGAGAAACCTATCGGTCGAAGAATTTTTAGACGGCATTGTGTCATCCAGGCAGTTTCGCAGATACATTGGTGGTGACTCACAAATGTCTTATGTGATTTTAGATAAACTCTCTAGACGTTTGGGCTTTAATGCTGAAAACGTCATTATGGAGTTAGAATCACATAAAATCAAACAAAGTCAAACGATTTTGTCTTTTTATACGTATGTCTTACAAAAGAACAAAAAAGACGCCGATGAGATTAAGAAAAACATCAACCAAGATGAGTTAATCTTAGAAACGGATTTACTTTTATACCAACATGGCGAAATACTTTATCGTCATCATTTTAATGGCACAAGAGAAGAAGAACTCATCAATGAAACTAAACAATTATTAGACTATAACGCGCTCTTAAAGAAGCACGCGTTATCTCAAAGTGAACTACACATCTTACTAACCTTGATGAGTTTTGAATCGTTTAGTGAACCAGAAGTGATCGCAAAAAAGTTGGCCCAATACTTAGACAATAACCTAACGGTTGTTACGGGGCACAACATTAAAATAGTCACACTGGTGTTAGAAGAATTAAGTCGCTATTATAGCATTGTTGAAGATTATGAAAAGATGCTTTACTACGCCGATGAGGCGGTTAAATATTGTTTAAAGATTAAATCGTACTATCTACTAGATACAATCTACTACTTTAAAGCGGCTGCGCATCATGAGTTAAAGCAGTTTGAAGAAAGAGACCAAGCACTAAAACGTCTTTATGGGTTATTGATTTCTGAGCATAATGAAGCCAAACTTACCCGATTTAAAGCACTCTTTATCAAACGGTTCAGTAGAGAAGTTTCGTTCTTATTTAAAGACATTTAAGAGGTCCCTTAGGGTGCCTCTTTTTTTCAAATAGTGACAAATACGCCCTACTAAGAAGCTGTTATCTTTGTTAGAATGAACCTACATAGAAAGGTGGGGTACTATGTTTGTCGCAAAAAACAAAGACGAGCAGTTAATTAGAGCCGAACAAGCAAGCACATTAGAGGTCTATTATTGTCAATCATGCAAAGAAAAAGTAAGGTTATCTAATGAACCATTTAAGGTGTTTAAGCATAAAAGAGGCTCAAAATGCAACAAAAACATTCAAAAGTTGTCTTCATGGCACTACTTGATGGATCAACGCCTTAAAGAGCTGTTGGTTGATAAAGTGATGTTTACGAATCGACACCCGTTTGAACATACTAAAAAAATCAAACAATCTGGTTTTATACTAAAAAAAGCTAAGACAAACAGTCAAGAAACACAGACGATATACGTCCTAGACTGTTTAAATCATACGTTTTACGAATCGAATAAACCAAACGTCATCCATGTCAGTGAAATCTTAATAGATCAAACATTAGAATCAAAAGAAAAAGAATATTACTGGGGACTAATGCCAAGCTGGTTAAGAAAAAAGACGTTAAGTGAAGAGACAATTTTGTATTTACACGTCAGTCTTAATTACTTTATCCAAGTCAAAGCCTTTGGTGCTTATAATTCACTGATTGGTGTTGGGGTTTCAATTAATGAGTTCTTAGAGACATTCAAAGAAAAAGAAGTCAGTCAAACTGATTTTTCTTTGTGTATCAAAAAAACAAGTAGTGAAGTTAAAGAACGTCCGGACTATCAAGACACGTATAAAAAAAATCAAAATACCTTGATGGGCTGTGACTAAATAAGAGAATATAACAATTAATTGAAAGATGCTTGATTTATCGATTGGTTATCGACAAAGAATAACAAAAGTTCTATACTAAGGGTAAGGAAGTGATCCGGTGGAGACATTTGTATATACCCTAAAACTAAACAAGGATTATCAAGACCAAAGCACTTGGGATAAAGAAGCTTATGAGGTCATTGAAAAACATTACCTTCGGTTGAAAAGTGATTTTGAGATAGGAAAAGTCATCCACGTTGGTAAGACGAAGAACGCCATCGGTGGGTTTGGGTTTATCTTGTTTAATGAAAAATCGATCGAAGATGCGATTAACTATATGAACAAAGATGAAGCCATTGAAAAAGGCATGATGAGCGGGACTTGTTTTTCTTATCAAGTGATCTTTTAGAACGACATTATAATCCTATATGAGGAGGGATAGATTTGAAAGAAAAAGTGATTTGTTATTCAAAAACAGGTAACACCTTAAGTGTGGCTAGGCGTTTATCTGAGCGCTTAGGGATTTCTTGTGAGGAAGTAAAAGCGTATGTGGATGAGAAAAAACAGACGCTTGTCTCGATGATTGAAATCCCATCATTAGATGGCGTGTCTAGGGTTTACTTTGGAAGTCCAGTCCACGGGTTTCAGATGCCAGTAGCAACCAAAGGTTATCTAGGCACTTTCGATTCGTTTGAAGGCATTGAGTTTGTCTTATTTGTCACACACTTTTTTCCGTTCTCTTGGCTTGGTGGCAATCAAACCTTAAATCAAATCAAAAAGCTCATCACGGATAAAGGTGGCAAGGTGATTGACCAAATCTCTGTTAATTGGAAATCAAGAAAAAAAGAAGAAACGATAAATCATTTAATCAAAACCTACACAAGAAGATGACGAATTTGGTCGTCTTCTTTTTTGTCAATTTCACTTGAAATCGAGTATTAGAAGCCATTTTTTAACTTTATGAATGCGATTTCATGGTATTAATGTAAAATATGTTATAATGTAATTAACTAAGATAACTATAAGGCGTAGGTGATATCGATGGTAACAAAAATCCTAGTGGTCGATGATTCTTCGACCGACTTACTAATCATACAAAACATGCTCGTAGACTATCAAGTTCAAGTGGCACGTAATGGTAATCAAGCCATCGCGATATTAGATGAGGACCCAAGCATCCACTTGGTGATTCTCGATTTGAATATGCCATTTATGGACGGGTTTGAAGTTTTAGAACATTTTAAAAAAGACGAAAAATATAACCACATTCGTGTGATTATTCTGACCAATCTCGATGAAATTGAAAATGAAATCAAAGGGCTTGAACTCGGTGCGGTTGACTACATCAGAAAACCAGTGAACCTGAGAGCCTTAAAAATTCGTATTGAGATTCACAAAAAGCTACTAGAACTTCAACACGACATTGAAGACGCAAATTACGTTCTAGATAAGCGCATAGAAAAAGCCACACGTGAGCTTGTTGTCGCAAGAGACGTGACCATTCACGCGCTCGTGGGTTTGATTGAAGCACGTAACCTTGAGGCGTATAATCACATCATGAGAACCAAACAAATGATGGCTTGTTTGTGTCATCATTTAAGTAAGAAAAAAAAGTATTATGATGTACTAACGGATGACTTTATCACTGAGCTTGTCCGAACAAGCCCACTGCATGACATCGGTAAAGTAGCCATACCGGATCATATATTATTAAAACCAGGCAAACTCGATAAAGATGAATTTGAATACATGAAAAGACACGTTGAGTTTGGTGTATCTGCGTTAAAAAAAGAGCTTTCGTTTGACGTCGAGGTCCCAAGCTTTATCAAGACCGCCTTAGAAATCGTGGGCTTTCACCACGAAAAATGGGACGGCACAGGATACCCTAACGGATTAAAAGGTGAATTAATTCCACTGCCTGGAAGACTCATGGCAATCATTGATGTCTTTGATGCACTAATTAACGAACGTGTGTACAAAAAAGCCTACAGCATTGAGGATTCGATAAACATCATTAAAGAAGGCATTGGCAGTCATTTTGACCCTGAAATTGCTGAAGCATTCTTAGAAGTGATTGATGAAATCACACAAATCAACAAACAATACACGCAAACCTAAATGAGGTGGCTCACATGAAAAAATATTTGATTTTCTTATTGAGCATGACCCTACTTTTAGTCTTTCAAACAACAAGAGACCTTAACGCCTCTTCTTTAAACTTGAGCCAAAATGAGATGGACTACATTAACGATCATCCAATCCTAAAAACTGGGGTCGACCCTATGTTTGTCCCATTTGAATTTATCGAAAACGGGGATTATTTAGGCATCGCAAGTGACTACATTAAGTTAATTGAAACACGCACAGGACTAACGTTTGAGGTCGTAGAAAACCTCACTTGGGCACAAGCCTATTTTAAAGCACTTGAAGGTGAAATTGATGTCCTTCCAGCCTTATCAAAAACAAGCGACAGGGAAAATTTTTTCCTTTTTTCTAGCATGTATTATGAAATCAAACGAGTGATTGTTACACTAAACTCGGACCAAAAAATAAAAAGTCTTTCGGACTTAGAAGGTAAAACTGTGGCTGTGCAAATCAACAGCAGTCACCACAGTTATTTACTTGGTTTTCCAAACATCAACCTAAGCTTATACGATGAGGTCGATGAGGCGCTTACTGCCGTTAGTGATGGCAGAGAAATCGCGTTTGTCGGAAACCTAGCCACCACCGATTACCTCATTAAATCAAGCGGCATTACGAACCTCAGATTTAGTGCAATACCATCAAATGACCCAGTGGGTCTGCATTTTGCCGTCCAGAAAGATAACCTGGTGTTATTAAGTATTTTAAACAAAGCGCTGAGTTCAATTAGTGCTGAGGAGAAAGTCGCGATTCATTCGAAATGGGTAACCGTTGATACCCTAGAAACCAAAGACTTTGGTCCTTTGATTCAAACGCTTGTTATACTTGGTTCGTTTATTTTAGTTGCTGGGTTAATCTCTTCTTATTGGATTGTTAGACTTAGAAGAGAAATCATAGAAAAAGAAAAAACAAGAAAAGACTTAGAGGCTGCCAAAAAAGAAGCCGAGGCAGCCAATCTGGTCAAATCGACGTTTATGGCGCGCATGTCTCATGAAATCAGAACGCCTTTAAATGCGATTACAGGGATGTCTTATTTGCTTAAGAAAACCGACGTTAATTTCACTCAAAAGATGTATCTAGAAAGAATCACTCAGGCCTCAACCAACATGCTTAATCTAATCAATGACATTTTAGATTATTCTAAGATTGAAAGCTCAAAAATTGAATTAGAGGAAATCACGTTTAGTTTGGATCAAGTGGTCTTTAACTTAATGAGTATCTTAGCGGTCAAAATAGAAGAAAAAGGACTTAATTTCAGATACATTAAAGACCCTAAACTACACACATACTATAGAGGAGATCCTAAACGGATTGAACAGGTGTTATTAAACTTATTGAATAACGCGATCAAGTTCACCGATAAAGGTGACGTGATTTTTGAAATCCATCAAAAAGCCGTTGGCGAAGATAAAGAACACTTGATACTCTCAGTTAAGGATACTGGTATAGGTATGAATAAAGAAGTGATGAGTCAACTCTTTGTGCCATTCAAACAAGCCGATGCGTCGATTAATCGCCGTTTTGGTGGTTCTGGTCTTGGTTTATCGATTGTTAAACACTTAGTCGAACTGATGGGTGGGTCTGTGAGTGTCTATTCAAAAGAGTTTGAAGGCTCTACGTTTGTCGTTGAACTTTCTCTTAGTTATGACCAAGAAAAAGAAGCATCGGTTTTAAAGGAAAGTTCAAATACCTTCTTTAAAAATATCCATGCCTTAGTCTTAGATAAAAACACATCTAACTTAAATATGATGGAAACCTACCTACATTCATTTGGCATCAGAAGTGAACTAACGACTTCTAGCGTTAGCGCAGAGTCGTTAATCACACAGTACAACCAGAAGATGACTGACCCGTTTGATTTACTCATTTGTGACTACGAAACCCCAAGTGAGAAGGGCTTAGAGTTCATCCGAAGATTAAAAGAAAATACCGCCATTAAGCAGTTTCCAAAAATCATCTTGATGATTCCGATGCAGCGTACCGATCTATTTGATCAATTAAATCATGAAGCCATAGACGCGGCCATTGGCAAACCAGTCATTTCAAGTATTTTACACAACACACTTTTAGAGGTTTTCTTACCAAAATCCTTAGAAAAAACGAAGGAAAAAATCCAGGATGAAGCCATTGAAAAATTGAATAAAACCATTTTAATCGTCGATGATAACGACACCAATCAGCTCACATCTAAGCTTTTATTAGAACAACAAGGCTTTGACACACTAAGGGCGGATGATGGGCTTGAAGCCGTTAAGTTATACCAATCAAAAGCAGCTGACATTGACCTCATCTTGATGGACATTCACATGCCTAATTTAAATGGTTATGACGCGACAAAACAAATCTTACGTATGAATAAAGACGCACTCGTTATCGCAATGAGTGCAGAAATTGGTCCTGAGGTGATTAAAACCACCAACGAGGTTGGGATGGTAGGCTATGTCTCTAAACCGTTTGATCCAGAGGTATTGACACATCAAATCAAACAAACATTAAACAAACACAACAAACCCGTGGTTCAAAAGAGGCTACCAATCAACGTCAATAAAGGCATTAAACACTTAGGCGAAAACGCCGATTTGTGCACCTTAGTCATCAAAGAGTATTACAAAGAAACCAGTGAGGTCGGTATCGAACTTAGTCAGGCAGTGATTGAAAAAGACTACATTAAAACAAGAAGTATCCTTCACAAACTCAGAAGCTCAAGTGCGAGTATTGGTGCGGATCAACTCTATGAAATCATACTAAAGATGCACAAAAGCGCCTTAGAAGAAAACAGTAATCTATTAACACAATCACTTGACGAATTTAACCTCGTTTTTAAGGATACGAGGGATTACATCAAAAAACACTACATCATAGAAAGCGCGGATTGAGTCATGAAAAAGATGATTATTTTGATTTGTCTACTCGCTTTGTTTTCTTGTCAAAAGAAAGCAGAAGCAAAAGTGTTAAATCTTAGGTTAACGGGCTTACAACAACCAGAAGAAAAGACGTTTTTTCGAACGTTCGTTAAACTGTTTGAGGCTGAACATGGGATTAAGGTCAATGTGATTTACGAATCGCCCTTAGAGGCTTATGATCACATCAAAGCGGAAGTTGATGATAAAGATATTCAAACGGACGTGGTGATGCTAGATACGGCAAACCTAGACAAATTCATGTCAAGTGATTACTTAGAGGACGTCAATTACTTAGATGATTTAACCGATCGAACGTTTGTTTCTTCTTTTGACTCCTACATCAAGAAAGATCATAAAACCTATTTAGCACTCGTGTCTTATGACGTCTATTTAACGTTAATTAATAAAAAAGCACTACCATACATCCCACCATCGGTCGACGTCGTTAGAAATGAATACAATGAAATCGTTGAAATTAAAGAACTTTCTTGGCAAGATCTGTTTTTTTGGGCAAAGAGAATCAAAACAGAGACAAACCAAGCCAAGTTTGGTTTTCCATATGGTGAGGTCTCCTCACAACTCATCTACCCACTCTCAGGGCTTAGTGCTTCAGTCGATGACTACGTTTTACCGAGTGTTTCCTCCATTGGCTTTTTTAAAGCGATGGCGTATTTACAAGATTTGTTTGAAGCGGATGCCCTTAGTTATGGCCCAGCGTTTCAATCAGTCACCCAACCAACGACTCTTTTAGAATCGGGCGATCTATGGTTATCTTATGGACACATTGGCCCCATCGGTAATACCTACATTGAACAGAGTGAGGACTACCTAATCACGAGTGCACCAAAGGATAAAATAACAAACACACGTGCCACAACCGCGGGGGCTTGGGGGTATGCACTAATTAAAGGCCATCAAAATAAAGAAAGTGCGAAGAAATGGCTAACCTTTATGACAGACAAAGAGATTAATTACCTTTATACCACCGGACTTGGTGGAATCATCTCACCCATTTTTGAGGTCACGAATGAATTAGGTAGCACCTCCGCTGACCTCGTCATGAAGGCTGGATTAAAGATGGCTGATGAGTCGCTTGTTACCTTAGTGGTTGAAACAAAGAACTACACGTCTTGGGATGCAGTCAAACACATCTATGTCGATATTTATGAAGACTTACTTTCAGGTGTTTACATCAATCAGATGTATTTAGATGAAAAACAAGAAGTGCTTGATGCGCTTCTATTCAAAGAAGGATAAACGATAAAAAGTTTATCTTTTTTCATCTTTTTATAGACAAAACACATTTTTTCGTATACGATTAAAGTAAACAAACGAAAAGGAGTTAACAATGAATAAACAACAAAACTATGTGTTAAGTCAAACCTATGATTTAAAAGGTAAAAAAGAAAATACCGTCATACAGGTGATGTTCATAGTGATATTTGCGTTCATGGCACTAATCTATCTTTTACTTGATAAAGAGCGTTCGAATATCAAAGGGTATTTGATTGCGGTGTTGGTGATTGTTGCGCTTGTTATTTATATGGCGCTACATGAACTCACGCATGGAATCACCATTCAACTGCTCACAAAAACCAAATCAAGGTACCGCATTTCATTTCCATTTTTAACCACAGGTACTGACGCACTTTTAAACAAACGTGATTTTATTCTTGTGTGTTTAATGCCTTCGTTGGTGTTTGGTATTTTATTAAGTGGTTTGTTGGTTTGGATTAGTAATGATTATTTTATAATCCTCTATGTGGTTCTAAGCCTTAATTTTGCTGGATCAAGTGGTGATTATTATCAAGTCTATTTGGCTTTAAAAACCAAAGGATATGCGTTATTTAAAGATAACGGCGAAAAAACTGAAATCTACGTTAAAGGGTGAGTCGTTAATGAACCTAGAAGAAATTATTAAAAAGGAAAAGGTATATCTGATGCTTTTTTCAAACGCCTATCCTTTCTTTGATGAGGTGGTCTATCGTGATCATTTACAGCGGGATAAATACGTTCATAACTTACTGCATGTGAGTCAACAGCCGTTTAAACAAACGGTTTATGAAGCGTATGTAAAAGAAGAAAAAGAAATGAAACGAGCAATCGTCAGAGTTGAGGAATCTAGCTTTTCTAAGGCCTGCGACTATCTCTTAGGTGAGGTATCTAGTTACGGGTATTATCATTTGACGATGGGGGCGTTTAAACAAACAAAGATAAATGAAGATTGTCTATTGTTACCAGTTTCTACCTCAAATGATGCGTTTTTTTCCTATATGCAACAAGGTAGTCTCCCCTACGGTAAATCGTACGCTTTAGGTAACGTCGATAGACAAAAACAGGTATTAACATCACACAGTGAGCTTTACAAGTATTATCAATTAACTCAAGATGGCAATTTCATTGGACAAATCAACGTGTTTATAACGGATGACTGCGCGAAGATCGATGATTTTGAGATCATTGAGTCCAAACGAAATCAAGGGTATGGAAAGACACTACTAACGCTTTTATTTGATAGGTTGGCAAATATAGGCATTAAAGACATCTATTTAATCGCTGATGAAGAAGATACCCCAAAACACTTTTATGAGGCGTATGGCTTTATCAAAAAAGGCGAGTTCAAACAAGCCGTTTATAAAGAAGACTGATCATTAAATTATCAAAGGACTTTGTTGTCCTTTTTATTTTTTTGTAAAGTAAGCTTGACATTGATAAGCGAAAGAATTATAATGATAGTGTAAAGTTAACTTGACATATTGTGGAGGTACCAATGAAGAATTGTTTAGAAGAATTAAGAAAAGAAAAAAAGATGAGCCAAGAAGAACTCGGTCTTATCTTAGGGGTTTCTAGGCAAACCATCAACTCATTAGAAAATGGGAAATACAACCCATCGATTTTACTGGCATTTAAAATCGCAAATTTTTTTAAAAAAACGATTGAAGACGTATTTATTTATGAGGAAGAGGCATAACATGAAAAAAAATTATTTAAAAATTTACTTAGAGGTCATCACTGTCGTAGGCTTACTAGCATTACTCACTTTTTCACTCAATTTGTATTTTGAGTTTCTAAACGACTATATGTCTGGGTTTATGATGTCGTTTGGGTTATCACTAACCGTTTTATCCGTTATTCTAAAGAACAACAAGAAGTTTCAACAAATGCAAGAACTAACCGAGAAAGACGAACGTTTGAAGATGATCAAAGAAAAGCAATTATCAGCGACCTATTTCTTTCACATTGTATTCACGGTTGTGTTGGTTATAATTTTCGGATTTTTTGATGAAACCAAAGTTTTATCGGTTGGATTAGCCTCGATGCTTATGCTTGAGTGGGTATATCTAACGGCCATGGGCTATTATTACCATAAAGTTTATTAGATGATATTAAGAACCTAGGAAGACTGCTAGGTTTTTTTCTTAATAAACGATAGATTAATTAGTGTAAGTAAGTTAAAATAAAGGTATCAAATGAAACAATACTCAATTAGTTGGAGGTTCTTATGAAGTTAAATTATAAATACATGTTTTTTTATTTTCTGATACTATTGGTGTTGATGTTGCTAATTTTGCCTTACTATCAAGCCTATATGAATGATGCAAAAACATGGATACAACGCTATGAAACCTCAAGTGATTTAGGCGATTTGAAACAAGCGACAACGCTTAAAACAAATGGCTATTTGTTGATTAATTTTTATTCAAGTGTCCTTGTTGGCTTAGCAGCAACCATCTATCTACTTGTCTTAGACAAAGTCTTTAAAATCAAAGTGAGTTACCGTTTTTTCATTTATTACATAGGCTTAGCGGTTGTTTTATTTCTTGTGGTGTTGTTATCCCTATTACATCAGACAAACGCACCCAATCTTAATGCGTTTTTAGGACAGTACATTTCACCCTTATTACAATTGTTAAGTGTGTATGTGGTTAGCATTTCTACTAGCACAAAGGCTGTGATTCCATCAAAAACAAAGTAAGTGTCGAATATCTCCTAAAGGTGGTGTGAGTGATTGAAAAAAATAGGTTTAATGATGACAATGTTAATCTTTCTTATGTTACTTAGTGCGTGTGACCCAGGTCAGGTGTTTTATGAACCAAATCAAAAAGAAGTCAAAAGCATCGAATTGATTTATTACGACAACCAAAAACAAAAAAGTTTTTTATCTTGGGTGCCCAATCACTTTAAAGATTTAAAACCGTTTGATTTTTCTCGTGTTGAAGTGATTGAAACCTTAGATGAGCAAGTGATAGAACCGTTTTTAAAGACATTCTCAGAATATGAAATATTAAATCAGTACTACGCGTATGATTCACCCAACAAGTATTCAATTAGAATGACTTACATGGATGATTCCTTTATGATTATGAATGCAAATAGCGATAAGAATAGTTATGCGGGGTATATTGGCACCTATGATGAAGCAGGTAACGTGGTAAGTTTTATGGGTTGTTTTTCTAGTATTGATTATTTCTTAGCACTCATCTCAACGTATTTTGATTATGAGTTATAAGCGAGAAAAAATTGTTTGACTAGTAGGCTATTATTTTCATACCTCCTCATAAACCTAATCTTCATAAGGTTAGTAGTTCATCTGACTAGGTTGTTTGTTTACTTATAATTATAAACGAATATATATCAAAGTAATGACATTAATCATTTCTATAAAAAAGTGTGCTTAGGCTTTGTTTATAACCGGGTTAAAAAAATAACGAAATTAAATCAAGTGAGTGGTGTATAATTTTTATCCAACCAAACCAGAATAATTGAAAGTAAGAATCCGGGGCTATCAATTAGTCCCGGATTTTTAACAGGTGATGAATATGAAAATCGTGATTGCTTCTGACTCTTTTAAGGGGTCACTATCCTCTAAACAAGTAAATGAGGGTATTAAAAGTGCTTTTTTGAGTGTTAATCCAAATTTTATAATTAAAGACTTTGTGATGGCAGACGGTGGTGAGGGTACAATCGATGCGATTACCTCAACGCTAAAAAATACGATACTATCCCATCACGAAGTGTTAGGACCTAGTGGTAAAAATGTAGTGGCACCAATTGTGTTTATTGATGAGCAAACAGCAGTTATAGAAATGGCTACTGCAAGCGGTATAGAGCTTATTGATAAATCAAAAAGAGAACCGATGTTGTATACGACCTATGGGACAGGGCAATTAATTATTAAGGCCATTGAAATGGGCGCAAGACACTTGCTTATTGGTATTGGCGGTTCTGCAACAAACGACGCTGGTGCGGGTATGTTAGAGGCTTTTGGCGCGGTGTTTTATGACAATAAAAATCAAATCCTTCAAGCAACACCACAAAATTTGAATCGGATTGATAAAATTGATTTAAGCGCTTTGGATCCTCGTCTTAACAACGTAAAAATTGAATTGCTCACTGATGTCACAAACCCACTCGTTGGTCTAGTAGGTGCTACCTACACGTTTGGTCCGCAAAAAGGGTTGAAAGAATCCCAATTAAACGACGTTGAAATGGGTGTCAATCGTTTTAAAGAGCTACTGAATCAATTGGTTTTTAAGGATCAAAGTGAAATACCTGGCAGTGGTGCTGGTGGTGGTATTGCCTATGCCCTACTTAGTGTGACTAATGCGATTGTAACGCCTGGTGCTAAGCGGATCATTGAATTAAGTGGTATTCAAACAGAAATCAAAGACGCTGATATACTAATCACAGGAGAAGGCCGATTCGACCATCAAACCAGGTATGGCAAGTTACCACATACCTTGGCGGTAATCGCAAAAGCAATTAACCCATCGATTAGAGTCATTGGTATTTCTGCTGTGTTCTCAAAAGAAGCAAGTGAACTGTTAGAACATGGTTTTGATTCCATTTTTAGTGTGGTTAACAGGTTGTCATCATTAGATGATGCATTAAACGAAACCAAAGATAATCTAGATGTTTTAGCAAGAAGTATTGCAAAGTTGATTAAATGCTAAAGTTAATATATAAAAGTAGCTCATTAGCGGAATTCCGCCAATGAGCTACTTTTCTAAAGATTGATTTTTTAAGTAAGTCTCAATTAGATGAACTTTATCTAATCGATCCATAAGACGATAAAAGATCTTCCAATCTAGTATGGATTGAAGGGGGATTTCAATCCCATTTAAACTGTATGATTCACTATGTTCTATTTTTTTAAATGGGAAATAATGGCTTTTACCTTGATGATTAATGATAAATTCAGAAATAACGTCAACACTGACACGATCAACCCTAAACTTGTAAAAATATAGCGTGCTAAATTGAGGATTGGCTGGTATCGTTTCTAATTTTTCAAGCCTGTGCATGATTTCAACGACAGTCAAAACTGATTTAGGTGAGACAATTAAGTCTAGATCATTAAATTCTTTTACTATACCTTTTAAATACAACATAGCAGACCCACCAAGTGCGAATTCAACCTGATGAGATTTGAATTCATTGGCGATTTTGTGCAGCACTGAAAAGTCTATGCATCATTAGGTTATACCTCCTATAAGTCTAACGAATCGAATTGATTTATAGCTCATTGAGTCGTAACTAAGTTCCTTCATTGTTCTAATTATCCCCTAAATAATGGCGAAAACCAATCGACATAAAAATGACAATCCTTAAAAAAACACTTGAATAAGAAAACGGTTTCATATATACTATAATTGAAAAGTTCAAAAAACGAATCGGTGACGTTTATTAAAAATGTCATTAAATGTTATTCAATCGAAACGTTTCGATATCGACAATAAGGAGGGAAAAAATGAAGAAAGTATTGTTGATCATGTTTATGTTGGCAGCTGGTTTGTTGATGAGTGCCTGCGATGAAGTAGTAGATGAAGGACCAGACAACATCAAGATTAATTTAGTTGGGTTAAAAGGCGAAGGCAGCTTAGAAGAACCTTACCGAATGAAAATTAATGTTGGTGAAACCGTTACGAAATACTTAGAAGTAGAGGGCGTCTATGAGACACTTGAGCTATTACAAGGACAAATAGTCAGTGGAAAGTTTAAGAGCGATCTTAACTTAGAAGCCTTAACAATCAAGCAAGATCAAGACGATTCAGTTCTTTTAATTACGGCGAATCAAAAAGGAGACTATATGGTAAGAATTAAAGGAAAAGACATGTCTTCTTCGGCCTATATTCAAGTTGAAGTAACAGATCCTGCCAGTTACAAAGAAAGACTACGTATACTAGCAATTGGTAATAGTTTTAGTGAAGATGCCACGACTTACTTAGGTGAAATAGCGACTAATTTAGGCGTTCAAGAGGTGATAATCGGTAATCTCTACATTGGCGGGGCATCACTTGAGACACACTGGAATAGTATTAAAAATCGAACATCAAGCTATACTTACTACAAATATAGTAATAACCAGTGGGAAAATAAAGGGGCAAAAAGTTTAGTTGTTGGTTTATTAGATGAACCTTGGGACATCATCTCAATGCAACAAGTTAGTGGACTTTCTGGTATTGAAGAAAGTTTACAACCGTATTTGGATGACATTTTGGACTATGTCAATGAAACGAAATTGACTGAATCAACGTTTGTATGGCATCAAACGTGGGCTTACGCACAAAATAGTAACCACTCTGACTTCCCAAGGTATGAAAAAGATCAAACCTTAATGTATCAATCAATCATGGATGTCAGTCAAAACTACATTTTAAAGCATGACGCTTTTACAAGAATCATTCCTGCAGGCACAGCCATTCAAAACCTTAGAAATACAGAAATTGGAGACAATTTAACAAGAGATGGCTATCACTTGAATGTTTATGGCAGGTATGTTGCAGGCCTAATGTGGTTTAAATCACTCACAGGACTTTCGATTGATGAATTAACTTACAGACCACAAAACGTGACAGAACAACAAATGAATCTTGCGATAGAAGCGGTCAATCAAGCGTATCAAACAAAATTTCAAATTAGTAATTAAATCAAATTAAAAAGGGAGAAATTAATGTGAAAAAATTATGGATGGTATTACTCGCGTTTACATTTGTTTTCACACTCATTGCGTGTGAAGAACAAACCGAAAATAAAGATACAGTTAAACCAGTCATCACAGGTGCAACCTCAGTGACAATTAATGTCGGTACACCATTTGATCCAACAGATGGCGTCGAGGCAGAAGATGACGTTGATGGCGTATTGACGGATCAAATCACCATCACGGGTGAAGTCGATATTAATAAACCAGGTGACTACATCTTAACGTATCGTGTCAAAGACAAATCGGATAATGAAGCAATTGCTCAACGAGTTGTCACGGTTAAAGGCCTAGCAGGCTTTTTAAATGGTGACTTTAGTGATGGACTAAATGGATGGACCAGTTGGTTTAATCAGTCTCAAGGTGTCAATGTGGAATATAGCACAGAAGACGGGGTTGCGATTATCGATATTAAAGAACAATCTGTGGTGATGGACAACAACTGGTGGGACGTTCAGTTGTCTCAAAAAACACTCAGCTTAACGGCATTTGAATCCTATACATTACGATTTACAGTAAGTGCAGAAGCAAATAGAAAAATGATGGTTCAAGTTCAAGGTGGCGGACTACCACAAAAACCAATTGGTGAACACATGGTTGATGTCACAACAGAAGAACAAATCATCGAGATCGATTTTTACTCGACTGAAACATCTACTGCTGGCGTAGAACTTCAATTTGCGTTTGGGACTTTCCACAAAGTCCAAGGTGTGCCACTAGAAGAACAAACGGTTTTAGGGAAAGTCTATCTTAAGAACATTGAAATTATTGCAGGGCCAGAACTAGAAAATCAAGCACCAACCCTCAATGTTGGACCAGACGTCTTATTGCCTGTAGGCGCAACCAACTTCTTAGTTAAAGGTGGCATTTCAGTCAAGGACGACCGTGACCAATTAACAATTAATGATGTGATCTTTGAAGACATCTCAGAAGTGCCTTACGAAATTGGACAACCAGCACAAAAAGGCACCTATACGTTTAGATACACAGTAACTGACTCTGAAGGACTCGAGACGGTTGCGACTAGAAAATTATACGTGGCAGATCCATTTGATTTACCATCGTTTGATGTGATTGATGAACAAACAAACTTACCGGTGGGGTATGAAACTTGGTTTGAAGAACAAAGAGGTGGATTAACTGCGAATACACTAGATGGTGTTGTAGAAATAGAAATCACAAACATTGCACCAACTGGTGGTAATATTTGGGAAAATCAATTTAAGATTATGAATTTAGCTGCTTTTATGGGCAATTACCAACTAAGCTTTGAAGCAAAAGCAGATACTGCAAGAGCCATTGTTGTAGCGATGGAAGGTAACGGCGGTGTTAACTTAGAAAATATTCAAGTGGTTAAAAACTTAACGACTGAATGGCAAACCTATACACTAGACTTTAGTGTCAATGTGAACGCAACAATCAAAAATAGAAATCTTCAATTCTGGTTCGGATCTTTAGTTAACATCGAAGGATTTACAACGGCAGATGACATTTTAACAACGCTCTATTTTAGAAACATTGACATTGTAAAAACCGATGAAATCAATTATGGAGACGAAGTAACTTTTGATTATGTTCAAGGATTCTGGGCAGACAATGCAACCTCGGTCTCACCAGAAACCGATGCGATTCATAATCGATATTTGGCAGTCAATCCTATACCTATGGGACTATTACCAGTAGGTTCAGTCATCACAGTTGAATCTGGGTATCAATACCGCATCGTCTTCTTAGAAAAACAAGGTGATGGTTTTAAAGTAGTTAAACGCTTAGATAATAGTACAAGTCCTTATTTTGAGATAACCGAAGGCTTCTTCGACATGGGTCAATACGTATCATTTAATGTCTCTAGTGTGCCAACAGTTGACATTAGTATGAGACTAGAAGAAGTAGCTAGTAAGCTAAAGATATATCACCCTGAGGGGACAATGGATAATCACATCGATTTAGAGCTTGTCGTATCTCAAGGTCATTGGGCACTTGATAATACACAAGTCACAAGTTCTAATAAACATCTTTCTACCAATCCTTTAACACCAGCATTCTATAATTTTGATATGGTCTTTGAAGTAGCTGAAGGCTATCAGTTCGCTTATGTAACCTTTGGGTTTGAATCAGGTGTTTATACGGTTTTATCCGTCAGCGAGTATCAAACAGAACCACTTTGGGTAAATGAGAGTTTCTCTGAAGGTAAAGAATTAATAGCATTTAATGTTACGAGTGTGGATGAAGAAAGCGACTTAACCGTTGAGGATTTTGATTCAATCGTTTCGATGCATCCAAATCAAATACCTCACGTCGATTACGAGCTAACATACTCAAGTGGCTACTATGCAGCAAATGCAACTGCTCTTACGCCAGGGACAGATGCATTTTCTAAAGGTTTTGCAGGATCAAATATTTTATCAAAAATGTATTTTGATGACGTTGAGGCGATTAATATCAAATCAGGCTATCAAGCCAGATTCGTCTTCTTCAGTTACGACGGGTATGGTAACTACAAAGTCACTCGAAGAACCGATAATCTAACCGGTATGATTACATTAGATGAGATTTTATGGGCAGAAGACCAGTACGTGGCATTTAATATTTCAAGTCTACCTGCAAGAGATTTATCGCTTGAGTTAGAAAACCTACCAGATCAGTTTGAATACACACTAAGAGATCTTGTGTTTGTCTCAGGTTATTGGAACACAAATCAAACACAAGTCACAACAGGCGTCAATTATATCGCTTCAAGTGTATTACCAAGAACAGTGATGAATGCAGGCAATACAGTGACTATTGAAGAAGGTTATGAAGGTCGTGTCATTTTCTTGAATAAAGAAGGTGAAGGTTATAAAGTAATGGCAAGAAGTGATATATTCACAGGTACACTTGTTTTGACAGAAGCAGCCTTTAAAAACTATCAATACATCGCGTTTAATCTTTCAAAAAAACCGGCATCAAACATTGAACTAGAAATTGAAGTTGTTTCAACAAAAATCTCATTTGGTGAATTCACGGATGAATTAGTGCCTCACGTGGATCAACCACTCAGTTTTCAAACAGGTTACTATGAAGATAATAAAACAAAAATCACCACAGGTGATACAACCTTCATTAAGGGATTTGGTGTATCTAACGTGTTATCTATTGAATCATTAGCTGATTACTCATCAATAACGATTGCTGAAGGTTATCAAGTTCGAGTCGTCTTTTTAGGCTATGATCATAATACGTACACCGTCATGCTAAGAAGTCAAAATCTGACTGGAACGATTGTCTTAGATGAAGCATTTATTGGCAACTATGAGTACATTGCCTTTAACATTTCTAGTATTCCATCACGTGATTTATCAGGTGAACTGGAATCACTACCAAGCTTAATCAGTTTTAATTCATAATGCACTCATTTTAAAATTAGCTGACTGTCATTAAATTGACAGTCAGCTTTTTTTAATGGACGCTATTTTTATCTGTTTTATATGAGTTATTTAAGTGAAATGTTTGCATAATAAGTGCGAGGCCATCAATTTGATTAAAAAATATGTTAATCTTAGGTTAAAGTGACTTAGACAGGACATACCAAAGAAATATAAGGCTTTGGTATAACACTGTAAGTCAAAAAGGAGATACAATTATGAGAATTGAGTGGATTAAAAAGTCGGTTTTAACAACCTTGTTTTTTCTGACGTTTTTAGGGGCATTACCATTTATTAGTAACGTAAGCGTTGATTTATTTGCCACAGAAGCAATTGATGTCTGTGATGGTGATTATACCAGTTATTCAGTTCTTCCAACCAATGGGGGACTAATAGCTAGTGGCTCATATTACCTGGATGGTAATACGACGCTATTAAATAACATCTTAATCACTAGCGGGGAAGTGACCATTGATTTAAGTGGTTACATTCTTAAAGGGGCAAGTGATTCCGATGAGTCAATTTTTACGGTGACTGGTGGCACATTAAACATCAAAGACTGTAACAACGAAAATCGTGTTCACAGTTATGAGATTAAAGAATTCAAACCGGATACGATCCAGGACATTTACGCAAGTGATCCGAATCATTCTAATAAATTGTTTCAGCGCTATTATGATTTTGATGGCATCGGCGATGGTGTGATTTTAGGTGGGGTAATCACCGGTGGACACAAGTTCCAAAATAAAGTAGATTTAAGTAACAACTTTTATCATTATGGTGGTGGCTCGGCCTTTTTAATTAGCGGTACTGGCATACTTAACTTTTATGGCGGGACAATCAGTGGAAACACCGTGACTGCACTTTCACAGTGGGGTGGAAAAAGACAACGAAGTGGCGCAGTAGGGATCTATGATGGTGGAACCTTCAACTTTTATGAGGGTCAAATCATTGGTAATAGTAGTAGATTCTCAGGTGCTGCGGTTTATCTGTTTGGGTCAAGTAGCGAACCAGCCAGAGCCAATATTTATGGCGGAATTATTAAAGACAACTACGCACTTGATGTGGCTTATACTCACGCAAGTCTGAGTTCAATGTATACAGGTGGTGGTGCCATATCAACCGATAACGTTGGTAATGAAGCATCAATTGTAACGATTAAAGGTGCGCCACAAATCATCGAAAATTACCATTATAATTTTGATAACACCTATATAAAAACCAACATGAGTTATTCCACAGAATCCGTGAATTCCATTAAAGTTGACGGACTTCTATATAAAGAAGTTAATGGGATTAAAACCTACGCACGCATCGGTTTATGGGGTGGGGCAGGAGAACAACTCACCACAGGTTATACTTCAAGCGGTAACACACATGAGGATGTCAATAAGATCTTTTTTGCAGATAATGTGCTTCAAGCGGTTTCTTATAATCAGTCAAACGAAGAAATTAAATACGTAACCGCTAATCTAAACACACTGACTTATGAGGCAAACGACGGATCACTACGAAGTGAGGCTATCTCAGTGGTAGATAAAATCAGTGTGTCATACCCAAGCTTTACAAGAGATGGGTATGAGTTTGATTCATGGAACACCACTGTAACAGGTAGTGGAACAACCTATAAACCAAATGACATTCTTACCTTGAGTGATGATCAAACTTTATATGCGATTTGGACAAAAAAGAACTACACCGTTGATTTAATGACTAACGGTGGGACGCTTTCTTCAAACACGCTTGATTCATATACGTTTGGAAATACAGTGATGCTACCTACACCAACATGGGCAGAAAAGACATTTGATGGTTGGTACGAAGATCCTATGCTAACTGGTAGTCCAGTGACACAAATTAGTTCAACTGACTTTGGCAACAAAGTATTTTATGCGAAGTGGTTGGGTGTAACACCATACGTTATTACATCAACTTCTGGCGTGAATGGTTCAATCACCCCAATAGGCAGAATCATTTACGATGGTACTAGTCAAACCTATCTAATTGAGCCTGATCCAGGCTATAAAATTGAGACGTTTGTAGTGGGGGGTATCGATGAAAAAGCGTTTGTTGAAAATAACACGTATGAAATTGCGAACGTCACAAGCGATGTCTTAATTCAAGTAACGTTTGAGAAAATCCTATCTAGTGATTTGATCATCTATGCGACAAGTGAGATAAACGGGGTTGTGTCTCCAAAGGGCTTTAGCGTTATCTCAAATGGTAGTGATAAGACCTATACGATTACACCAAATCCAGGATATCAAATCAAGGACGTTTTGGTGAATAACACGAGTGTTGGGAAAGTCAGTAGTTATACATTTCTTGGGGTAACAGCTAATCAAACCATACACGCAACCTTTGAGTTAATAACGACATTTCCAATCACATTTTATTTTAATGGTGGGACTTATACAGGTAGTGTCTTATTACCAGATACCTATGAAATAAACCAAACAATTAACCTACCTCAAACAGAGGTAATGTCCAAGGCACATTACCATTTTGATGGTTGGTATAGCAACGAAGAATTAGAAGGTAGCGCGCTACCTAATAGCTATACTCATTCATCAGGCGTACTTAGTTTATATGCGAAGTGGGTAGCTGATGATTACACCATCACTTATCATCTAGATGGTGGCATTAACGCAAGTGAAAACCCAACAAGCTTTAACATAGAAACTCAAACTATTTCACTCGAATCCCCAACCAAAGAAGGCTATCACTTTGAAGGTTGGTACGAGAACTCAGATTTTAGTGGACAAGCAATTAGTGAAATCGTCTTAGGAACCACTAGTGATATAACACTTTATGCGAAGTTCTCAATCAATACCTATGAGGTTACATTTAAAGACCATGATGGAACAGTTCTTAAACAAGAGACTGTTGATCACGGAAGTAATGCAACTTCACCAACCAATCCAACCAGAGTAGGCTATACCTTCACAGGTTGGGACATCGCATTTGATAATGTTACAAGCAATCTTGAAGTCATAGCATTATATGAAATCAATAAGTACACAGTGATTTTCAAAGATCATGATGGAACGGTGC
>Ga0265295_1001721_pt1 | contig 37452 bp, 46 predicted proteins | sample Munlansysbiofilm_FD_192503 | JGI IMG/M metagenome (GOLD analysis project Ga0265295, IMG submission 192503) | Leachate microbial communities from a municipal landfill in Southern Ontario, Canada - Methane capture system biofilm | ecosystem: Engineered > Solid waste > Landfill > Unclassified ... | reverse complement strand
TTCTCCCCCCCCCCCCCCCGACTTTAGCAAGGTGGCGAATCATGGGAATACTCCATTAAAATTTAAAATTCTTGACGAAATTATATATAATTCTGTATAAAAGTCAAGCCAAAAGAAAAAAATAAGTAATAACAAATTTTATTTTGCACAATGAAATGTTTAATTTTTACAAGAGAAGATTGTGGAAATTTTGAAGAGAAACATTAGAGCCGTGTATCCCACGGTCTCATATGTTTTTAGAGCTCTAAAGCGAAATGATTTTACTTATATGAATTTTTTAAAAAATTCATTAAAAACTAAATAATATGTTGAAAATTGAGTATTTGCTCTTGCTAATTTTTCATTATCTCTGATATCAAGTAAAATTTGATTATTTTGGTTTTTGTTTAGACCACAAAAAATATACTCGGTTTCGTTAATTTTAATTTGGTTACCTACAAAACTCATAATTATTTTTTTATATCGTTCCTCATCAACATTTAGTTTTTCTTCTGTTGGCAAAAGTTCAATTTCGGCAAAAAGTGACGGTGTTTTTGTATCTTCTTCATCGATGCTTTTTTCACTTTTTATTAAATCAATAATTTTTTCTATCTTCACAGGAGCATGAAATCGAATTGCTTCAATCTGCTCATATTTAAAGATTTTTGTTTCTTCATTAAAGGTAATATTAAATTCTTGGAGAAGAACTAAATTATTTCTAATTTCTTTTAAAAATTCACTCTTGCGGGCAGGAATATTTATATCCAACTTATCACAAATTTTATCAAAAGTAATGCCATTTTTGAGAGCCTGATTGGAGAGCATATAAGATACCAGCGCTTTGATTTTTGCAAGATTATTAGGTATTGCTATAATCTTACGATTGATTTCTTTTGGTATTTCGACCGCATAGTTTAAAATACGATATTTAGCAGTTTTTGAGGGAATGGTAATGATATAATCATTTGTTTTTGTATCGAGGTTATATTCACCAATAATTTTATGTCCACCACTTTCATCATATTTAACATTTTGTTCTTTGGTTTTAAAGGTTAGTTCTGTGTTTCTAAGGTCATAAAAAAAGCTTTTGATTATTTCTGTACTTCCTCGAATGTCTTTATACCCCATTGCTTTAGCAAGTGAATACAAACTTGTATAAATTAATATATCTCCATTATTTTCAATTTCAATTTTTTTATTTTCAACAAAAAGCAATGACAATAAATCTCTATGTCTCTGATGCAATGAACGATTTACGAGTATTTTATTTTTTCCATCATCAAAAATAATTTTTGCTTTTTTTAGTTCTTTACTTTCTCTTGTTGTAGCATTAAAGAGATTTTTTCTAAAATAATCAACAGGGATACTGACTTTTTTATGCGTTAAATTTGTTAATTCAAGTTTTGTTAATTCCCTCTTATCATCAAAAACAACCCTAATTTCTTGTTCTTGCTTCATTCAAATAACCCCCTTTTACAGTTAAATCCTACCATTACAGCAAAATCCTACCAATAATTTTAAAATTTGTCAATACTTTTTACAGTTAAATCCTACCTTTTTACAGTTAAATCCTACCTTTTTACAGTTAAATCCTACCTTTTTACAGTTAAATCCTACCTTTTTACAGTTAAATCCTACCTTGTTAAGTAATATATTAAGAATATCTCTTAAGGATTTATACTTAAGAGAGATATTCTAGTAAGAGTTTTTGAAAAATTTTTAAAGAGCAGAAGAAGCGGAAAAACTTTGGCAAATGATTTATGACCATCATAAAAAGAAGTCAAACATTTAACGGTATAAACCACATGATTACTGAATTTTCTCAAAACACTACTGAATTTTCTCAAAATAAAAAACACTACTGAATTTTCTCAAAAATATAGGGGTTTTTTACTGAATTTTCTCAAAACACTACTGAATTTTCTCAAAATAAAGTGGCTCAAAACCCTTATAACATCGAAGCAAAAAGCACTTATTCACATAGTGCCAACTAGTATTCAACTTTTCTTTAACAAAAGAGAGAAGACAAAAACAATTTTTGTGATGAAAAAAGACATAAAAAAATTTGTTTGCTAGAAGCCCCAAAAATCAATTTTGATGAATTAAACGATAAGTGTATCACCTAAGACATTGTTTTTTGATTTTTAAGGGCATTACGTGCGTTTTAGAGAGGATTTTAAAAGTCGATAAAAACTAATCTATACCAAATACTTTTAATAAAATGTATTTTGAAACAGAAACAGAAGCTTTTTTAGCTTTATCTTGCAATAACTCTTTTTGTTCTTTCGATAAATAAATTACAACTGTTTCTTCTTTTTTTTCATTTTTATCAAGCTTAGGTCTTCCTTTTGGATTTAAAGATTTCTTTTTGGCTTGACCTCTTCCCGAAGTTATGAAATCATCTAAATTTTCAGTATCTTTTTTTTCACTGACATCTGTAACATCTTCAACAAAAGCAAATGAAGATTTTTTTTCTTTTGGAGTATCCTCTTTCTTTTTAAAAACAGACATTCTTTTTCCTTTAATTATTTGTGTATTCAACAAGCTCATCAAAGAAATTATTAAAATCTTTGTAAGCCTTTTGGTCTTCTTTTAAAAATTCTAAAACGCCCTGACCTTTTGAAAAAGCATTTTTGTAAGCTTCTAATTCATGAAGAATGGAATTACTTAATTTTATATCTTCAAGTTTTTTATCTTGAATATAATTTTTCAAGTCTTCTATTTTTTTTCTTAAAAATGGATTGGGAGAAGCTTTTGAAATTGTAATCAACGCTTTTGCGTTAGGATTAAACGCTTTAGCTTGATTAAAGAGATTGATCATTTTATTGAGAACGGCAATATCTAAATCACTTGGTACTGTTGGAATAATGACTATATCACTTACTGCTAAAGCTTGTCTCATCTCTTCACTATCACGCCCACCAGTGTCAATAATAATAGCATCATATTTTGATTTTAAGCTCACTACTTCTTTTGCAAGAGATGAACCAAATTTAGCAACAGTATTAAAAGTTAATTCAATATTTTCTCTGTCTCTAATATTTGTAAAAACTTCAATACTTCTTTGTGGATCTGCATCAATGAGCAAAGTATCTTCTTGCAGCAAACCCAATTTAACTGCCAAATTAATAGCGATGGTGGTTTTACCACTACCACCCTTTTCATTACAAACGGAAAGTACCATCTTTCTACTCCAAAAATAAATTTATTAACTATATACAATAAACTATTAAATAACTATTAAAGTATATATATTTTAATAGTTAAAAACAAATAAACAATAAATATATTATTTCCATTGAATGAAAATATTTTTAGCTATAAAGTCTTTAACTACTTTAATTAAAATTAATGCAAAGAAAGCGGGCAAGCCTTGGATAAAATAAAGTATAAATTTCCATACAAAATGAATATTATCTCCTGGAAGCTTACCAAAAAAGAAATAAGTTAAATAGCCCAATAAAGCTATAAATAAAATATAGCAGCACTTAATAAATTTACTTACTAAATACTGTTTTAACTGTTCAGATAAAATGATTTTCATCACTTACTCCTAAATAAATATTTTTATAATTATATATAATCTATTATTAAATAACTATTAAAGTATGTATATTTTAATAGTTAAAAACAAGTAAATAAAATACTAATATGTTTAAGTTAAATTATAGTATCGTACTATACAATAATGATAAGAGGCTAGTTATTGCTTCCAATAACGAGTAAAAATCTTTACATGTGCTTTGAATGAGCATATAATTACACAAAATTTTACAAAAGGATTTACATGAAAAAAGTCTTTATTTTTTTATTAACAGTTGGTGCGCTTATTGCAGCACCAAATAATATGATAGACTCCTACGGTGTCGGATGTGCTTATGCTCCATTAGGTGCAGATATACAAGGTGATCTTAATAAAGCAGAAGTTGAATGTAGAACTTGTATTAAAAATGTTCCTACGTCAATATCAGGCATAGATCAAACAGATGAAAACGTAAAAATGATGGTGTCTAAATGTGTTGCAGAATATCAAATAGAATACAATAAAAGACAAAAAAATAATCAATAGGCGGTTAAAAACCGCCTATCTCTCTCTTACATGAGAACTCTTTCTCTAGCTCTTAAAAATCTATCTTGTTCCCGTTGATCAATATCTAAATCTTTTTCATGTGTTGCTAAAAAAACTTCATACCTGGTTGCAAAAACAAGCCACTCTCTGTAAGTAACTATTCCATCACTTGAGACATCATAAAGATACTTTTTCATTGGCATGGGTGTCTTTTTGTTTTGTAAAACCGTAGTCATTTCTTTATAATAATTTTCGGGTACACTCTTTTGCATATCTATAAAAGTATTAAGCTCACCATAACACACCAAACAAAGAGCCACAAATAAAAACGCAACTTTTTTAAATGACGCTAGGAACATGTACCCTATAAATGGAATTATAAACATGACAAACAAGAACGCAAAAACGAATGTTTTAGCTATTAAAATACGAAAATAATCAGCAGCTAAATACTCATAAAGAGGAAAAAATGCCATTGCAACAACAATAAAAAAACATATTAAAGTCGTAGATTTTGATAGTCCTTTACAGCTCTTTTCATCAGCCATTTTAATACTCCAAAGATTGAATTTATACAATTCAACTATACTAAAAAATTTTTCAAAAAACAAAAAAATGAAAATATTTTTCAATTTAATACACGATTTAAGGAAAACAATAATTTTCAATCATTAAATATTAAAGTACCTAAAATAGGAGAGGGCAACTGGCACTTAAGAAAACAGTTAAAATCACTAAAACTTAAAGTTGCGTTTTTTAGGGTTTTGAGCGTTTAAGGTTTGATAATTTTTTGCCAAACCTTAAATCAATGAAATGAAAAAGTGTTTTCATAGAATATCATCATCTTGAATTTGTTTTCCATATAGAGCACTAAAAACTTTTTTTTCTTTGGTGTCAATACTTGCTTTAATAGGTCCTGTATTTTCCACATTTATTTTTTTTTCTATTGGTGTGTCAATTACCAACTTTTCATTTTGATTTTTTTTCACTCCAAAAACGTCATTAAAATATTTGTTGAATTGTGCATATGTCATTCTAAAATTTTTTTCATTTTTTGCTTTTTGGTGCAGAAACTTTGAGATTACTAGACCATTGTTGTATTCATTTTGGAGATATTTCAAGTTTGAAAAAAATTCAATTTTCGCTTCACCTTTTTTCATTTTTTTACCCATAATAGTTTATTATTCTTTATTATACTATATTAAAGTTTATTATTCTTTATTTCGATATTTTGTAGTAGAAAATCGAAATAATATAGTATAATTGATGGAGTAAAGAGGGCAGGATATGTCATTGCTATACAATGACAAAGCTTTATCGCCTAACGGCTCTAAAGAGGATAAAAATAAAAATGAGAACACAACAAGTAAATATTCGTATGACGGAAGAGGAATATAAACAGCTAACAGAAAAAGCAGCAGGCTTTGGTTTGTCATTATCAGGATTTTTAAGAGACCTTGCAATGAATTATCCAGTAACGTGTATCATAGACCAAAAGGCAGCGCATGAGATGTTAAAAATTGCTGGAGACATGGGAAGACTTGGAGGACTATTTAAGCATTGGCTCGCCATGAATGAAGATGGTAAAGGTAACTTTTCAGATAAGCGAAAGTATGGTGATATTGATAACATTGTTGATGAAATTTTGGAGTTACAAAGTTTATTAAAACAAGAGACACTTAAAATCATTAAAACGAAATCATTATGATTGTAAAAAAAATTCCATTCAAAAAGCAGTCAAAGGCAAGCTTTCAAAAGTTGGCAGATTATGCCCTCGATGTAGAAAATAATCACTCAAAGATTTTGGTTGATTATATGCTTGACACAAAGAACGGAATGGAAAAAGTCGAAGCGTATCAATTTACCAACTGCTCTTTTGAAGATGATCAAGACAACATCGATGAGATACTCAATACACAAAAACTCAATACCACTTCAACACAAGATAAAACAATGCACCTGGTCGTTTCATTCCAGGAAGATGAGACACCTAATCTTGAAACGCTAAGAGCTATTGAAAAAGAATTATTGGAAGCATTGGGCATGGAAAACCATCAACGTTTAAGTGCTGTTCATTCAAATACGAACAATTTACACATACACATTGCTATTAACAAAGTTGATCCCATAACTCTTAAAGTAGTAAATCCCTATAACGATGTTGGTATTTTGCAAGATGCAGCGATAAAGATTGAAAAAAAATATAATCTCAAGATAGATAACCATCTTTCAAATAGCGACAAAGAGCAGGGCAAATATAATATACATTCAATGACCTGTAACTTTGAAAATTGGGTAAAAGAAAAGCTTGCCGAACCACTGAATATACTATTGAAAAATGAAAAAACAACCTTTGAGGACCTTCAAAAATTACTTGCTGAATACGACCTAGAATTTAGGGAGCGCCGAAAAGGTTTTGTTATCGCATCAAAGAGCGATAAGCTATTTTGTAAAGCGAGCACGGTACACCGTGAACTATCAAAACAGCAACTTGAAAAACGATTTGGCAACTTAGAATTAGTGCAAGAATCAACGGTTGTTAATAATACTGTCAGTGAGCAGAAAAATGTTGAAGTTGATCCAAATAAAAAATTTAACAAATTTGAGGGGTTACCACCTAGCCCACTATGGGAAAAATACAAAGAGATTGAAGACAAAAAAAAGCTTGAGCTTGAGAAAGAGCTCAAGCATATCAAGCTTAGACGGATTGAATTTAGAAACTCTATTCCGTCAATGAAATACACAAAAGACACCTTTAGTCATGTTAAAAATCAAAGAATGATTTTTAAACGTCAAACAGCCGAACTCTATGAAAAATATAGAAGAGTATCTTATCGAGATTTTTTACTCAAAGAAGCATTTAATGGTAATGAAGAAGCTACAAAATCACTTCGAAGAACAAAGACAAAAATTGATAAAGCTGAAAACACTTTGTCTTCAAATGAAGAAAAGCCAAAATTATTCACAAATGTTGCTTACATCACCAAAGAGGGATTTGCAGTTTATAAAGATAAAGCAAACAAACTTATTGATAAAGGTGCTTTTTTAAAAGTATCACTGAGTGGTGTAAAAGATAAAGAGTTTCTTTTAGAAACTTTATTGAAATCAATAGAGAGATTTGGAAAAGAGCTAAATATTACAGGTGAAGAACGTTTTAAAAAAGCAGTTTTAGATGTTTTGAATGAATACAATCTTGACGTAAAATTTACGGATAAAACTATGCAAACTATAAATATAAACAATAAAGCAGTCAAAGAGGAAATGGTAGCGAGAAAACTCTTATCTAAAGTTATTGAGCAAAAGATAGAAATAATAAAAACAGACGATGAACTTACTGAAGAGAAGAGGGCTAAAGAGATTTTGGTAATGCAGAAATTCCATAAAAAAATATCTACCACGAACGCACCAATTTTTGCTGGAGAATTAAAAAAACTCGGTCTAACCTATGATGTGATTGACACAATGGATACAGAAGAGGTTGATATAAAAGTTGATAGTTTCCTTTTAGACAATGGTAACATGGATGGTTTAAGGGCAATGAATAACGAGGTTACCAATAATCTCAAAGACGAGGAGAAAGAGCGATTTGAGAAGTTTGTGTATCTTTTTGAAAACAGTGATAAAATTACTGATATTTCTCTAGGTTTTTATGAAAATAGAAAAGTAGATGTGGATAAATACATTGAAAAATATGACATGACTTTAACAAAACTTGACAAAAAAGCAAATGCAATACAATTTCTAAGTGAGAAAAATTTAAAAATCATTGAAGAATTTGGAAAGACATTAATTAAAATAAACAAGATAGAAAAAGTCAATATTATAAAAAGCATTGATGAGGGTTTAACGAACTTTTAGCGTATAATGTCATTTGAGGTTATGCCCCAAGAGGCTACCGACCTCTAAGGGCAAGTTTAAATCCTCGAAATGAGGTGATTGGATTGCCTTATCAAATCTTAGTTGTAATTATAGCATTAATTAGTCTAATTACAAGGGCTTACTAAAGCTCCCCCCTCGCAAGAGGGGCTAAGACCTTTTGGGGCTTTACATGTAAAAGAAAATTCGGCAGTAAATTCAATACTTTATTCGTTTTTAACTATCAAATAACTTATTATTTAATAGTTAAATAAATTTAAAAAACTATTAAATTAATGTGCCTATGATAATTCCTATTAATAAAAAAACAATTTGCCCAGTTACTAACCAAAAAAGATATTTTTTAAATCCTCCACTTTCTTGAGAAATAGCATCATCTTTTTTATCAACCTGAGGGGTACTTAATGATGCTTCACTTCTTTGTAGAGCTCTTAAGGCTTCTTGTGTATTCGTGCTGTGTTCTCTGAGCTCTTTTAAAATTCCAACTCTATGACCCTCAATATCTGCCTTATGTTTTGTAAAAATTTTTTCAGCCTTGCTAATCAAATCATCAAAGATAAGCTCATTGGCACTTACAACTGCAAAAATAGGATCATTCTCATCTAAGATAATATGATGCCTTTTTGCAATTTCTTCAATTAAAGTCTTTTTATCCATTGTGACTACTCCAGGTGAAAAGCAAATGCACTTTTCTGATATTATTTTCTTTCACGTGCACAATTCCAAAATACCTACTGTCATAACTTTGTATATGTTCACCCATAGCAAAAATTTCATTTTTTGTTAAAGTTCTATCCATAAATTTTGGTGTTAGTGGATGTCCTTTGCTATCAAAATAAAAAATCTTACTATTGGGTATTAACACACTATTTAAAAAAACACCATCTTGATTCACGACAATATGGTCATTTTCAGTTGCAATCACTCTTTTTAGCAACTGTTCACTTTTTTCAGGAATGTTAAAAATGACTAAATCATTTTTAACAATATCCACATTATTGCTTGATGAAAATTGATAGAATCCTAAAGGCATTGATTCTGTTAAGTTTACGGTTAAGCCGAAAAAAAAGAATACACCTGTGAGGCTAAAGATTGTAAAAAACAAGACAATCAAAACAGACTTTAATGTTTTCATTTTATAAAAACAACCCTTGAGCTTGTGTTATTTCTTTCTTCTCTCCCATGAGATACTTATTGATGGTTGCAATATTGACTGCTTTATTCGAATTGCTATTGTAAATCTCTTTTTGGTGAAACTCGTTTTCTGTTCCTTTTACTAGCGTACGTGCAAAAATTTGCATATGATCCACTAATCCACTTTTTTGAACTTCTTGGATATTTTTTGCGAGATTTTGCACAACCACATCATGATGCTTTTTATCTGTAAAACGTGCTTCTTTTGGATTGTCTTGTAACATTCTCTCATACCTATCAAGACACGTTTGCCAACTGATTGATTGATGGCATGTTTGAATTAAAACATGGGTTTTATAGCCGTTATCTTTGAAGTTTTGAAGCGTTTTTATTGGGGTTTCATTGGTTCGAAATGTTCCTTCAATGATGATGTTGTATTTTTCATCTATTGCTTTTTTTAAGATAGCTTCTGTCATTTTTCCAGCAAATTCTGCTGTGTATTTTGGAGCATCTTGCCCTTGTTCTTTTTGAAGACTTTTGTATTCAGGGTAGTATTTTCTAAAATCATCACCATTAATCACAATAACATTTTGATTAATATTTTTTCTTATGTCTTGTGTCATTGATGATTTTCCTGCTCCAGGTTGTCCACCTAAAACGAAAGCTTGAGGTTTTATTTGATTGGGGGAAGCATCCATAAAACCCTCTTTAATCTCCACATTCCAAACTTCTTCCAGGGTCTCTTTGACTTGTTCGTTAGTCTCGTTCATATTTTGCCCTTAAAGCTTTAACTCTTTTGAGCATAGCATCATAATCAATCTCGGTGTCTTTTGTGTCTAAAATTTCATTACGTAAAGTTGCCATTGCTCTTCTATCTGCGGTTACCTCTTCGCCGTAACCAAGCCCTTTCGTTAATGCAAGCGCACCACCTGCAAGCTCTAAGAGCACATCTTTATCTGCTACGTAGTTTTTTGCCATTTTAAAGCCTTTTGAAATGAATTTTAACAGGAGAAATTATAACATAGTTTAGCTTATTTAAAAATGAGTAACTAACTATTAAATAAATAATTATAAATTAGTTAGTTACATATAAATTAATATTTATAAAATAACTTCAATTTGTTTAAATGCCTTGTCTCTGAAAATTTTTAAGCGTTGTTTACTCATGAGCGAGAAACTTTTATCTTGTAAGGCTTCATCAAATGTAAGATTTTTGGATGTAAGCTCAAAAAGGTCTTTACCAAAAGTGTCTTTGCTCAAGCTTGATAAATAGATTATCGCCATAATTTTGTCTTTGATACTTTTATATTGTTCTGTATTTTCAAAATCTGATAAAGCGCCGTGATACTCGTTTGCCCAAACCACAAATTTACAATCAAACGCATCAACAAGTTGCACTAATCCTAAGATTGTATCGTCTTTAGCTTGACCACCAACGATAGGAATGTGCATGTAAACATCCATCTCTTGACTTTTAAGATATTCTATTGCTTCATTTTCTCTCAGATAATCAACAAGAGGAATAAATGTTGTCGCCCCACTATCAATAAGATAGTTCGTAGCTTTTTTTTCAAAAACAAGCTCAATGATTTTATCAAACGCTCTTACATCAAATTTACCATCTTGATCAATGAGCTGTAAAAACTTAGCCTTTAAAGCTTTCATGTTAAATAGCGTTGTATTGTTTGGGTCAGTGTCAATCGCTATGATGTTTTCACCCTTATTGTTAAGATATTGACAAAGCAGAGAGCTTATAAAGCTTTTACCAATACCGCCTTTGCCGTTAATTATGAAATGAATATTTGCCATCGAAAATCCTTTAAATAGTTGAGTCACTAATGTTTAGTGCTAAATTTACTTTAGAGCGTTCTAAAAATGTTTTATCTTGAAAATGTAATATTTGCTTTCCATAAATCGCAGACTCACCTGCAATAAAAATCAACATGTCACCAGCTTCCATAATTTTCCCCTCCTTGTCTTTTTTTGCAGGTTTTAATCTCATAACTTCATCTGTCGTTATGAGAGGGCGTTGAACTTCTTGCACCGTTTCGCTTACATTACCCAGCATAACCGCTGTTCTTTTGCCTGAACTTGTAATAGACCTTTTGATGATGGTAGTAGTACCACTCATTTTGGATAGTAGCTCTGCTGTCTCTACTTTATTTGGTGCAAAAGCGATTCTAATGTGACAATTAGAAATGATAGACTCGTGCTGAGAATACAAGTTGTAGAGTTGCTGTAAATCTTGAATGATTAAGTATCCTTTTATGCCATACCCAGCCATATAGGCTAGTTGTTCTTCAATAACTCCTAATTTACCAACAGAAGTAAATTCATCCGCCATGAAGAGCAGACGGTGTTTGTAGTTTTTAACACTTTCCCCATCTTGAAAAGATAAGCTATCTCTCGTGAGTGTTTTAAAAATTTGATTAATAATGAGATTATTAAGAGGTCTTAATCTGTCTTTGTCAGAGGGTGGGATAATAAGATAAAGACTTACTGGATTATCTGAATTCATCAAATCTTCTATTTTAAACTCACTTTTCGAAATATTATTGGCAATAATAGGGTCAATGTAAAGGTTGAGTGCTTCTGATGCAGAGCCAACAACACCACTAAGTTCTGCTGCTGCTTTGTTTTTCATTGAGCGAGCAATACTCTGAAATGTTTCCAATGTATCTTCTGCTATATCAGCATAAGTGCAACCCAAAATTTCTTCTAACAACTCCTCAAGCGTTAATTGTGGGTCATTAATAAACTTATAAAGAGATGATAAATTTGGGCAAGGCTTGTTCTCACGCTGTGCAGTATGCAACGCATAAAGGATAATTGCGGTGAGAAAGGAAGTAGCTTCACTTTTAAAATACGAGGTATTGCCTTGAGATGGATTTACTGGTGGAGTTTCACCTTTAAAAACTAGGTTAATAGCTATGTTTTGAGTATCTTTGATTTCATGTATAGTACCCAGCCTTATTTCCTCAAGGATATTAAACCTAACACTACTCCCATCTGTACATGTTGGGTCAAATTTTAAAACTTTATTATGGGCATATTTTTTTCTCCAACCAGCCGTTAATGCCCACAATTCCCCTTTAATATCAATGATTAATGCGCTTTCCGCCCAGGTTAAAAGCGTAGGCAAAACAAGACCAACGCCTTTACCACTTCGTGTAGGTGCAAAAGCAATAGTGTGTTCAGGCCCATTGTGTCTTAAATAATGAACGGTGTTTTTAGATTTATACCCTCCAATATAGACACCTTCTTTGTTATTTAAGATGCCCATAGCCTTTACTTCATCAAGTGTAGCCCAATGTGCTGAGCCGTGAAGGTCACTAATGGCTTTTGCTTTGCGTAGAAAAAAAAGCTTAACAATAATAAAAACCATAAAACACAAACAAATTCCACCCGAAATATAAATATAAAACTCTTTGAATAGTTCAGGATAATATTGATGATAATTTATACTCCAAATCATCCAATTAAAAGGGTTGTAAAATCCATATAAAAAAGTCTCACCCAAATTGGGTGAGTAATTAAAATATTTTGCTAAATATTGTGTTGCAACCAAAGAGACACCAACAAAGCAAAACAACGTACTTCCAAGTGCCAAAAGATATACAAAAGCCTGACTAGTTTCTTTTTTCATTTAAAACCTCTTTAAACAGAAAGAGCCAAATCTTTTTTAGAAGAGACTTCTTGTTTAATACTTTTGGCTTGTGTTGTTGCTTTTTCAGTCATGAGCTGTTTAACGATAACATCTTTAAGTTGCTTTTTGACTTCTTCTAAGCCACGGCTCATTGCCAAATCATTAAAATCACTAAATCCTTTTCCAACTTCTTCACTGGTGAAGTTTGGTAAAGCAACTTTAACATCAGGATGTCTTTCTTGAATACCAAGAGCTGTCTCTTTGCCAACATTTGGTTTATTATCTAACTCTTTTTTTATATCGTTATCCGCTGCAATAATAATTTCCATTTTGGGAAATTTTTCTTTGATACTTGTAACAATAATTTCTAAATTACCAGCATCAACACCCATAATAGTTGGTTTATTGGTCGCTTGATAAACACTTGCTGCGGTCGCAAATCCCTCACAAATGAAAACCTCTTTAATACTACTATTAAGCTTTTTTGCCCCAAGAAGATGAAAATTGCCTTGTTTTTTAGCTGGATAATCAATGTGTTGCTCTTTTTCTTCTTTTGTTCGGGTCGCACCAATCATTTTATCCCCATTGGAGAAGATTCTTTGACTCGCCCAATACTTTCCATCGATGTCCTTTAAAGGAATGAGTAAGTTACCATTTTGATCTTGTTTAAGATAAAAATTTGTATCAAATCCTTTTTTCTTTAAATAGGGGTGTTGATTATGCGCCCATCTTGCATTATTAAATTCATCTTCAAGCTTAATAGCAGTTTTGTTGTAGGCTTCTTCTAGTGAACGTTCTCTTTGCGCTTTAATAGCTTTATTTGCCTCAATCTGATTTTTTATATCAATCTCTTGATTTTTGGCGTTTGGTTGGGTCATGGAACTTTTCCAGTTATCCTTAAACCCTGTTTTGTAATTTTGAATAAAACCAGCAGGATGCCCATTATTAAAACCTGTATAAGCTCCACTTTTGGATTGCCCTTTATCACCGTCCACAGCAACTCTTTGAAGTGTGCCATCCATAATTGGTAATCCATCTATTTGAAGTCCTGCTTTTTGAAGCGCAACTTTAAATTCTTCTTGAGCGTTTGAATAGGTAATTTCTTCTTGTGGAGTTTGCCATTTTTGAAATTTATTGAGGTCAGCTCCTTTGGGAGCATACCACGCTTTGCTTTCAATATCCCATTTTGCTCCAGCTTTTTTTGCTTCATCTTTTTCAGCGAAAGGAACATATAAAAATGTTTTTTTATCTGCCATGTTCACATCCTTAATTTCATTTTGAACTGACGTGTTTTCGGCTTTAACATTTTGTGTTAATACCTGTTCTTGTTTTAAAGAGAGATTTTCAATGTAAGAAACAATCTTTGTTGCATCCGAGGTTGCTTTAAAAATCTCACTAGGCTTATCTTCTAAAATTTCAACCCAACTCTCAATATAAGAGATGTGTTGAGCAGGGTCGTAATCTAACCCTATTTTGCCGTTAAACAAGAAGCTTGAAATTTCGGCTCTTAGCTCCTCTTTTGCATACTCTTTTGAACCAAAAGGATGTTCAAGGTCTCTATTGAGTCGTTTTTCATTTCCAGTCCAGTGTCCTAGTTCATGCAGGGCGGTTGTGTAATAAGCTCCCTCAGTGAGAAACTGTTCTTTTTTAGGTAGAACAATTTCATCTTTTTGTGGGCTGTAATAGGCTCTATTGCCATAATGACTAATTGTTGCATTAGAATTTTTTAAAATATTTTCAGCCTCTTCAAGAACTTTAAAATTATCAATAATAAGCTTCTTCTCTAGTTTTGGCATATTGTTGATTTGCTCAGCATTAAACACATACGCATAATAAACATTGGGTCTCTCTAATTGTATTTCAATTTTTTCAGCTTTACCCTTTTCATCAAGAATAGTATTCCCCTGTTCATCCTTTTTATCAACAGTTTCTGTATATTGCCAATATTGAATTAATGAAGCTTTTTCACCTTTTTTAACCGTGGCATTAATACTTTGTGCTTGTTTGAAAGTAAGCCATCGAGGGTCACTGTAATTCGCCAATAAAAGGTTAATCGAATTGATACCATTGTATGGTTTATTTGTTATTGGGTTGTATGGTAAAGCATTGTAAAGCTCATCGGCTTTCCATGGTTTTATCCACGGGGCAGTGCCATTTTTTAAACTCTCAATAATTTTATCAGCGGTGTTTTGTATGAATGTTTGATTGGTACTCATGCTTCATCCTCCAACGCTTCTTCAACATCTTCTTGAGAGAGAGCCTCTTCTTGAAATGCTCCTAGCTCTTCAGCTTCTTGTGCATCTACTTCATAGCCATAACCTGGTGTAATAGGCAGTTCTTCAAATTTACTCATCAATTTCTTCTCCTTGTGGTGAATTTTGTTCATTGTTTTGTTTATTTTTTGGTATTCTAAAATCTATTTCTTTTGCAGAAATTTTATGAATAGGGATGTTTTTATCCCCAACCTGCCAATCTTTTTGGATTAATTCCCCAACAACATCCACGACAACACCTTTCACTAAATAAGGGTGCATCACTTCGGCATATTTTCCATAAATGCTAACGTTAATAAATGTTGTCTCTTCACCACTAGGTTTTTTCCTATTGTTTGCTAAATTAAAATTACAGACTATAAATCCTCCTGTTCCATGTTTTAATTCAGCATTTGCCGTTAGTCGCCCACCTATTACAATGACATTGGTCATTTAATTTCTCCTTTTTTAGATTCCAAATTGAAAAGATTGTAAGATAAATTTATTTTTGTATCCGATTTTCTCGCTTTTTCGACCAAGGATGAAATCAAAATTGGTAAAGAACTATATTTTGCAACATAACCATTTTTAAATCCTAGGTCTTGATTTCCTGTGTTATAGATTGATAAAGCTTTATTGATTCTCTCTTCTTTTGACAAGTTTTTGTTTGTGCTCTCGTATGCAAGAAAAAAAACGTCAGAGCCTGCCTTAATATTTTTACACGGGTCAAATAAATCATTAACACTTAAATGACTAAAAATTGGCAAGCGAAGATTTTTTGAGTTAAACTGCATTAATCCCATATCAACGCTATACCCTTTTTCAATGTACTCCTTAGCAGTTTTTTCTGCTTCTTCGGGAGTTTTCAAGACAAATGAATCAAGCTTATTCACATTGACAACAAATTTTTGAAAACTACTCTCAACCCTTATGATTTGTTGAATAATATTGCTATCAACATTGGGGTTTTTGCACATATCAATTAAAGCCATATCAATCATTATCGACCTTCACTACCCGAAGAACTATTATCAACCTTTGGGCATTGATTTAAAAAGTTTTGACGTTTACGTGCTTGTGTGGATGATTTTTTAGCTTTAATCGAATAGTATCTCTTGAGTGCAGGGTCACATTCAGATGGACGAGATGGAGAGCTAAGACATAAGATTGCTTCGCACGCAAGCTTTGCATCACCTGTTAGCATTTCGTAGTTATCCTCCTCTTCTGCTGCAAAAGAGGATATTTGAAAAAGAGCCATTAGTGAGATTACGGTTATGATTTTTTTACACATTGCATACTCCTAAAATGTGCCGTTGTATGTAAACGGTATAGATTGAGGTATTACTACCCACGCAGTTCCTGAATAGAGATACTTTGTTAAAGAGCTAGTTGTTACAACCATTGCACCATCATTGACGGTTGCACTTGTTGGTAATTCGCTTGCATCTCTAAGAATGTAAAGTTTTCGAGGATTTACACTAAGCCAGGAAGCACCTGAAAAATAATAGATTTGATTCGTCAACGAGTTAAGCCAGGTTGTGCCTGAGGATGGAGATGATGGAGGTGTTGGTGAAACTGTCATACTAGAACTTGCAAGGTGACTAAAAATAGCTTTTGAAGTGAACGGATACGAAGCACTGAATGTATCACCTGAAACTGTATGAGTTGATTCTTTAGATTTATTTGTGGTGTTCAAATAAAAGTCTTTTTGATACTGTTCATTAGGGGAAACAGTATCACTTAAGACAATTCTTTTAGTAGCACTATTGATGGTCATTGTCCCTGTATAGGACACATCTGACGGTAAAATTTTTGCATTTTTAAGTTCAGTAATAGAGGTTGGGATTGTGCCATGAAGAGCGATATACATATCAGCCGTTGCTGCTATCATATCTTGCTTTAATATCAATGCTTCAACGGCACTAAGACGGCTTCCTTGTACGGTTTCAGCATAACAACTTGATAACGTTAATAAGACCGCTAAAATTAACTTTTTCATGCTTCATCTTCCTTAATAATAGGTATATTGTTTTGTAACGCAATTTCAAGCTCTCGTTTTATCCCTTTTGAATATTGATTAAAAGGAGTATTTACAATGTAAATAGCATCACAACTTAACAGAAGCGCTGCACATGCCTGGTCAATAACACTTCGTTCCTTGTATTCGTCATAGATACCTTTAAAAGCAAGAATTGGAGAGATAGGGAAATAGCCCAACTGTTTAATAAAATGACTCCCATTGCGAGCGAATTTCTCAGCAAGATGTTCTGCATAGCTTCGAGGCTCATGATGATCTAATACCGCTCTGTATGGACTAATAATGTAAACTTTTTTCATTAGTGTTTCTCTTTGCATAGTTTACATACGTGTGTCGGCTCATAGTGCCTAACCCCACATAAAGGGCACTTTTTAATTTTTGGACGTTCAACTTTAGGTTTACATGTAAAAGGCATAGTGCCTTTTACATGCATATCAAGACCATCAAAAACTTTTTTTTCTTGCATGTTTTTTCCTTTAAAATCCACTCTTAATCTCACCACCGATTGAATAATCAGGTGAGAAATAAGGTTGGATAAATTCTGTGTATTTCAGCTCCACACACATAGCACCGTTATTGTCATTCGTGTTGTAATCGTTAGTGATAATAGTTGAAGCAACGCTGTTGAGTTTTTCATCTTTGTTTGTAATGCGGTTGTAGAGTTCTGTACTGTCTGAAATTGTAGGACTCTCAGATAGTCCGTAACGTTTTTTTGTAGCATTACATGTAAAACTAAATTTCTCACAAATGTCGGTATCTGTTCGTAGATTGTAGGTTGAATCGTTGCATGTAATACCCGTGTTAAAACAACCATAAGCAACTTGTTCACTTACGGGAGCTGTTTTACAATACAAGCCCATATCGGAGTAGCATACGCCATTGTTGCCATAGTGAGGTGTTGTGAATGTCCCATAAGGTGAAGTTGTTGTTTTACCGCTACATGTAGGAGCTATTGCACAATGTCCGTAACCGTCATTAACGTAGCCAATAGGACATTTTTGTTGTGCGCCTACACATTCTGTACCAACAAGTGTTCCACCATATGGGCACGAATAGGTTGTTTGTTTTGCAAACCCACCGTTTTGAACACTGCATTTTCCCCAAATTCTGCACGAATTATCATTAACTTTTATTGTGCCACTTCCGAAATCAGTTACGAATGTAATTGAGCCATCAATATTACAGGTTGCGTAGCCTCTATCTCTATAAACGGCTCGTTTTGTTTCACCAAAGTCTGCGATTTGTATAGACCAACATGGGTCAGGAGAATATTGTATACACCTTAAACCTATACGGCATCCAGAAATTTCTGTATTTGCTTTCGCTGTATATTTACAACCATTACCAACAACAACTCCACCAACCCACGCACACGCACTATTATTTCCCAAATCACATTTACCCGTTGCTGTTCGATAAATCTCTCCCTTGCTTGCATCACACGCATTGCTAGTGTATGCCTCACAACGGTCTAAAAAAGGATTGTAGGTTAAGCCTAAATTTGCACACTCTATTGCTTTTTCGAGTTTTGAAGAGGTTACGGGTGTTGTTTCCCAAGAGGATTTTAATAAAGGTAACATTCTTTGGCTTTCTAAAATGCCATTGATACTATCAAAGTTTTTATTACCTTTTTCAAGAGTTCCCCATGAACCATTATTAAAGCTGTACAGTTGGTACATATTTTCGTACGTACTGCTGAACCACAAAGAGCCAGTTGTAACGGTTGTGTAAAGATTTGGCTCAATATCTCCCTTAAACGTTGCATAACTGAGGTATGAGGAGAGATTAAGGTTTGTTGCGGATTTTGCGCTCAAGGCGTAATAGGAAATTAGTTTGCCACCCTCTTGAACGCTTTGACGATCAAGATCACGATGTGAAAAAGAATTAATATAATACAGAGTTTTATCAAGTGCCAAACTAGCAGTTTCAACATTACTATCTATGCGAATTTGATAATTTGAAATGCTAAAGGAAAGAGTATCTTTATCAAAGGGGTTCTGTGCATCATAAGCAACAGGAAGATAATTTGCATTTTTAAGAGCCGTAATGGAAGCAGGTATTTCTCCTCTAGCTTCAATAAACGCATTGATAGCAACTGCTAAAGTGCTTTGTTTATTTAAAAGGCTTTGCATTAAAACATATTTTTCAGTGCTTGAGCTTGCATCAGCAGTTGAAAGAGCAAAGAACACCAAAATTATAGATAGAATTTTTCGCATACATACTCCTTAAAAATTGTGAATAAGGTTTTCAATACTTTCACCTTTGTTCTTTAAAACCTTGTCTTTCATGTCTTTAGAATTAACAACATCTTGATGAGCATTGATGTAACTTTCAACAGTTACATTTTTTGGCTTGCTTGATTTGATTGTGTTGTTGTTATCAATTCCTATATTTTTTGAAATTTTTGATGTTTCAAAATTTGCTCTTAGCAGTTTTTTAGAGATAAGCTCTTCAACACTTGATGGATACTGTTTGTAGGTTTTAAAATAGAGATTTTGAGCAAGAGAAAGTTCGTCCATTTGTGCTTTGGTTAATTGTCCTAATTCAATGTTGATTCTTGCTTTTTCTTTGATAAGAGCATTACCTGCATGTGCATTTTTGATTTGTGCGTTAATCATTAACATGATGACAATCATCACAAAATAGACGGATACGTTCATCTTAAAAGTCTTCTTTTCTGATAGTTTTAGGAAGTGGTGGTGGCATTAAAAGATTAGAAGAACTACTACTTGTTTGACTGACTGTGTTAATCTCAGGTTTAATTACGGTATTTGTACTTTTTGGTGTTTGCTGATTGTTAAAAACCACAGGGGTTTTAACCATTGTTCCACCCACTTTATACGTGGTGTGATCATCGCTAATGTGTGAAATAATCATGTTGTTATTTTTATTTAAGTACATATCACCCCCACCACTATCTTGAGCATACACTTCACTTAAATGGGGCTTACCATTTTTTGAGATAGTATAAGAGCCTTGCATGAGTGGCAATGTCGTTGCATCAAGTCCAGTACCACCACTTGCTTTAATATTTTTATTCTCTTCAAGTCGTCGATAAATTTCTGAAATCTTTTCATCAATACGCTTGAAAACCTTTTCATTGTATTCTTGCTCTTCTGCTTTGAGCGGTTTTTTAGTGTCACTTTTATTATGATCTGCTGCAACCAGGAATGAGGCAAGAGCAACAGACAACAGAATAATTTTTCTCATCGGTATCTCCTTAGTGTTTTTAGTAAAATCTTAAAAAGACGTACAGTCAAACTTCCCTTAGACTGCTTCTTTTTAAGTGAATTGATAACTTCTTGTAAAGCGCTTACAACTGTTTCGCTTCTATCGTGATTTTCTGTGATTAAAACCGTACCTTTGCAAAATTTTTCTACATCATGAGCGTAAAAAAATGTATTACTCTCAACGAGTACCACTACAAAAGGCAAATCAGGATTAACGACAATTTTTTTCATTTTTAATATCTTCGATTTTTTATAACTTTATTGTTACCAAGAACGCCAACGTTTTTTAATTTGCCATCAACAACAGTAAACTCAATACGTGTACCCTCACCTAGGCGTTGCTCTAAATAACCTTGATACGTGTTACCATCATCACCGCTAATGCTTGTTTGATACGCTTCAACTTCATTACCAATAAGAGCACCTGCTACACCGCCAATAACCCCACCAATGACAGCACCTTTGCCTTTACCTGCTACTGCTCCACCCACAGCGCCAACACCAACACCTGTAAGCACTGCAAGCTCTCTATTATCAATCACAACCTTTTGTTGTTTACTGATTGTTCCCTCAATAAATGTTCTCTCAACCCTGTTATTAGAAAGTGTGTTAAGAGCCATACCATTAGAAGCACATCCACTGACAAACAACGTTAATGTTGTTAAGACAACTACTAAACTACTTTTCACTTTTCTCTCCTTTTTTGTCTAAGATAATGAGCCAAATAAGCCCTGATTTTGTATTGGTGTATTTCATAGGGTAAACAACGCCTAGGCGTTTTGCCTCAGCATTAATTAAATCCTCAAAGTCATTAAGATCAAAATTTATAAATTTTGTTTCTATTCTGATTTGTGCTTTTGCAACATTGATGAATTTCTTACTTATATCCATTGAAACGATTGAACTCTTAGAATAACCACGGTCAATTTTTTGTAAAATCTGATTAATTTTTTCTCTTTCAGCTTCAACGTTAATTTTATTGGCTTCAATGAAAGCCAATTTGTCGTCATAATCTTTCTTTAGCTTAGAAAGACTCTCTTTTTTTTGTGTGAGGGTTTGGGTGTTAAGTTTGATACTTCTTAGATGATTGTTTTTTAAGTCGTTATATTCCATAACGTTGTTAAACACCAACCAAAACAAAACGAAAGGTAAAACATAACTTGCTCTTTTAAGAGCTTTAATAACGGTAATGTTCATTTTTGAACTCCTGCGATTTCATCAATGATTTCTTGATAATTTTGAGCGGTTTCACTCGGCAATTCGCTAAGCATCGTTTGATATTTAAGATACTCTTTTTGTGCTTGTTCGATTTGGTTTTTAATTTTGTTCGTTTCAATGCGATGTTCATTATTGGCAATATCTCTTAAATATTCAAAGACATAACTTTGTGCAAAACACAGCACAAGTACAAGAACGCTTAACAACGCAACTTTTGAAAGCTGCATTGTTAAAGTGCGTAAATGTGGAATTTTTTTACTGAGTAATAGTAGTTTTTTATGCTCAATAAATCGCACTGGTACAGTGAGATGTTCTGCTAATTTGCTATGCTCAAATAAATAAAGACTGTGGCACCTTGTCTTCATCATTGAAGCTTTTAAGATAGCGACCAATTTATCTACATTGTCTTCTTTAAAATGAATTGTTTGTTGTAGCGAATGTGAAAAAATCAAAAAGAATTGATCGTTTTGCTCAAAAACAACAATCGCAGGCTCATCAACAAGAGTATCGGCTAGATACTCCATTGAAATACCTTTTTCAGTACCAATGTAATAACAGTAAGTACCTTTCAGATAAAAAGCGTTTTCATTCATGTTTTTAATGTCAAGTTTTTGTTTTACAGTTGAGATCACGACCAAGCCTTTAATTAATTTAATTCTTATTCATAAATTGCGCTAATAACACCATCCGCACCACTGCTTTCATATCCAACAATCGTACCGCCCGAACTGTTAATACTTAATTGCAATAAATCTTCATAAGTTTGCAAATCTTTTGCATCTGTATATTTGCCTGAGGCATCAGCTGTAATTTTTACTGATGTACCTGAGCCTGTTGGGTCGCTAATTGAAAAGAAAATCTTTTTATCAAACGTAGCAGGCACATAAGAACCACCACCACTACCACTTACGGGAAACGTTGTAGATGAAAGAAGATTTTTTTCAACCAACTTTTCCATTGAAATATTCTGAAAATCACCCGTACCACCAACAGGGATAAACTGCTGTGCTACTGTTCGCAACGTTCCGATAAAATCCATGGATAGATTTCCTCTTGTAATCAGCATTTGTGCTGAAATCTTAGGTCCTACGACCGCAGCGCTTAGGGCTAAAAGAAGACCTAGTGCGATTGCAATCATCATCTCTTTTGACATCATGTTGAACTCCTTAAAATGTAGTTTGAATTTGTGCGTAAACGATAAAAGCAGAGAGCAAAAAGAGTGGTAAGTTAAATGCACCAAAAAAGATTAAATTTAACTTCTCAAGATACTCTTTACGCATCTCTTGTTTATATAGAGCACGCATTGTTACGTTATAAGCTTTTTGAAAGCCACCTGGTACGTCTTGCATAACCCTTGCAGTTTGAACAGTAAAAACAGCATCTTCAACCATCCCTAAAGATGTTAATAAATCACTCACGTCTAAATTTTTTTTCAATCTGCTTGCTATCTCTTTAAAAACAGGACGTGCTGAAATTGGGTACATATGTTTAGCTAAGATGTCAAATATCTCAACCGTAGTATTTCCACTTGCGAGCATGTCATTAATCATTTTTAGATATAACAACCCATCATCAAGAGCTTTTAATCTAAAAATACGGTAGTGAGCTGTAATACTCGTCTCATAAGAAGATTTATAAAACACAAGACCAAAAAACGTGCAGAAAATTAGAACAACAACTAAGATATATAAAAATGAACTTGACGATAAAATCAGGTCAAAAATGGGTGTGAGATGGTAATTCTGCTTTGATTCTTTCAGTTGTTCAGCGAGTCCACCATAAACATCAATCAGATAGGTCATTGTCAAGATAGAAGCAATCCAAACGAACATTATTTTTTGAAAACTAGATTTATAAAGCTTATCGGCTTCTTTGGCTTGATCCGCATAAGAAGCAATGTTGTCATAGGCTTCATTTTTATCCTGTGAATTGCTTAAAACTGCATATTGTAAATCATTTATGATTTTTTCATTATGCAAGAGAACCTCAATGTCAAATCCTTTGCGAACATTTTTCGCAATACGTTCAGCTACTTGTTTTAATTCTTGATTGGTAGTAATCTCCTTTGCAAAATGTATTAGTGCATCCGAAGCAGTAATGCCTGTACGCTTCATGTTAGCAATAAAGTCAATCAGACGTTTTTTTTCTATGTATTTAATTGCCATTGTCTAATTCCTCTATGGATGGTTCACGCAAGCCTTTAATCACAATATCTCTGTGAATACTGTCGATAAAACCAAGTGCATATTTTTTTTCAGCGCTTTGTTGGAGTGTGCGATAAAATTCATATGTAGTGGGGTCTTCTAAATTGTAATCTTCACGAAATTTAAAATGGGCAATTTCTGTAACAGGCGTTCGTGATAAATACCCACGGTCACACTTTGGGCATCCTTCTTTAGAGCGTTGATACTCGGATTCTGTACCTGGTATAAGCTCTTTGCAGTAAGGACATAGTTTACGGGTTAAGAATTGATAAATTACCCCCCTAAGGACTGCTTTTAAATCATAAACAGATAATCCAGCCTCTTTAACTAAACGGTCAATAGCAAACGCAACATCATTGGCGTGTAATGTACCTAAGACAAGGTGTCCTGTACTCGCTGCAGTGTATGCAACTTTCATTTCCTCAATGGTTCGAATCTCGCCCATATTAATGACGTTTGGCTTTGCACGTAAAACATCTCTAACAGCTTCAAGCGCCGTATATTTGAATTTACCCTCAGCCGTTGCATAGCGTGAAAGATTGATTTGATAAACTTTTTTTAATCGTTTTTCAACGGGATTTTCAATCGAAATAACAACTTCTTTTCGTGCTGCCAACTCTTCCATCATGGCGTATTGCGTTGTCGTTTTACCTTGCCCAGTTTGGGCAACCATTAAAATTAAACCGTACTGATATGTAAAAATTGAGCGAATAGCTTCCTCTTCTTCTTCTAAATAGCCCAAACTTTTAAGCGTGTAAATATCACCTAACTCATCAGAGCCATAAACCCTAATCACCGCTAAATATCCATCTTCGGTTTGAAAAAATTGAATACGGTACTCGTATTTACCTATGTAGATTTCAGCCGTATAGTCTCTTTGTGTTGCTTCTTTGCCTGACATGCTTGCAAGAGCATAACGAATAAACATTGCCTCTTTTGCACCTAAAAGAGCAACTGTTTTTAAACTACCACTCTCAAGATAATTAATTTCCAATGTAAAACCACAAAGTCCTATGTAAATATTAGCAACGTACGAAATTCTCGCTTTTTCAAAGAGTTCATGTAAAAAAGCTTCTGCACCATTCTTTTCATCAACGACTTTTCCAATCGAATTAGAGTTTTTTAAAAAGATTTTCATCGTTTGCTCACTTGCCAAACGAATATCACTAAAATCAACAATTTCAATTAAACTGTTTAAGTCAAGTTTTTCAACGTTTAAAACAAGCAGTGTTCTTTTTTGTGTCTCTTTATGCTCAATCAAATAGATGTCATGCTGAAACAAATAATCTTGTGTTTCTTGCGCCAAATCAAGAATTAACTCATACACTTTTGAAAAATCTTCTTCATTAACATCAAAGATTTCCAATAAAGATGGTTGCTCTAAAATATTGGCATCACCGTGTGGTAACAAGGTGTCACCTTTATGTGTAAAGCGAAGTTTTTTTACATTTTTAATCAATCGATTTTTCATGCTACATCTCTTTTGCTTCAATGACAATGACTATCTCTTTGTTTAAATAGTCTTGCCCATTAATACCTGTAAGCGTAGCAAGCACAGAATTACCATCAGGTGACATACCTTTGTAGCTTCTTTTGTTTTTCTTTTTAATCAACCCACCAATAACGATTCTTTCACCACTATTAACCGTGATATTTTGGGTAAGAATGTTGCGTGAATCCTGAGGAGATTGAACAAATTGCCCCGAAGTTCCAAAGTTTTGTTTTAAGATGTCATCTACCGTTGCTCTAACAAGACGAAGTTCCATAAAAATTTTGTCTTGAAAAACGGTTGGTTTAACGTAGATATAAGAGCCACCAACCGCTTTGCTTTGTTCAACACTAGATTCACTTCCCACACTTGCGGTAGATGTTGTTGAATAATCACTGATAAATGTTTCTCTATCGATAAGCGAATGCACCGCAGGAATGTTGTTTGTCGTCATCATAGGCGCTTGTTCTAAGATATTTGCATCTCCAAATTGATTTAAAGCGGTCAAACCAACGTTTAATCCCTCTCCAGCGTATTTAAAAACGGATGGACTTGCGAGAGTGCCATCGATGGTTGCCATAGTTCCGCTTGAATTTGCTGCGGTCACTCTGATTAAATTTCCACTGCTATCCGTTACATTGTTCAAATATCCCCAGTCAATCCCTGCTTGAAACTTTTTATCAAGCGTAACTTCATAGATGGTTACTTTCATGTACACTTGCTTGAGAGCTGTTTGATTAATGTTGTGTACGATATTTTCTACCGTTTGCATTTTTTCAGGAGATGTTTTCACAATAAGCTCATTGGTTGAATCAAAAAAGGACCAATATTCATCAGGGTTTTTATCATCAATAATTTTTTTCATAAGCCCTGTTAAGGTCGTTAGCATGTCATAGCTACTCTTTACCGTCATTTTCCCTGTTTCTTTACCACTACTGCTTGAAGAGCTTGAGCTTTTTGTGCCAATTTTTTCATTCTCGTCGTCAATGCCTGTTTGAATTTCATTGTTAAACTCATACTTTGCAGTGGTAATTGACAGAGGAAAATGCTTTGTCTTAAATTTTTTAAAGACAATCTCTTTGTTGTTGTAATTTAAATCAACGAAGATGTTGTTATTTTTAGCGTAATACTCAAGGAACTCACGAAGAGAACCTCTGAAATTAACGTACTGCTTTGAGTTAAAATCTGCTTTAATATCTGCCTCATCGATAACCCTCCAACCGTCCGTAATTCGAGTAAGCTCAGAGAACTGATGTGCAGGAACATTGTAAAGCGCTGAATTAAATTGAATATTATCAAGGATGGTTGCTTTTTTTTGTTCTTTGATTTCAACAATCTTTGGCAGTGTTGCATGTAAGAGATTTTTAGTAATCTCAACTTCATAGTTTGTAAGCGTTTTTACATAATCATTAAGTTCATTGAAATCATGCACTTTAAACGCTTGTGTGCCTGTAATTTCAAAATCACGACCTTGAAGATAATAGTATTTGTTTTGGAGCTTTCCTAGCTCTTTCAGTGCAGAGCTTAGCTTCATGTTTGGGTAAATCCAAACGTACTCCTTTGCAATTCTATGTTCATTAATCTTGTCCGCAATCGTGTATTTCTCACTGTCTTCTAAAAACTCTTTGCTTCGCTCTTGATGAACAACCAATTCATTGTTCTTAACGGAGCACCCTCCCAAAAGAACCACAGCACATACACCACTTAAAAAAACTTTTTGCATTTTATTTTCCCCTCTCAATTTCTTGTTCCTTTCGCAACTTTTAATAATTCAAGCAACAGCCCTTTTGTAAAAGGCATTGTCCTTACAGATTCAATATCAATTTCAGGATTTTTTGCAGCCAAACGCAATAAATCAGCCCGTAATTTTTCTTTATCAAAATCAGGATACACACGCAGAGCCTCATCAATCGTTTCAACAAGGGTTGGCTCTTTAGAAGACTTAAGTTCAAAAGGAAGCCCTTGAACCGTAACCGTTTCAATTTTTGGTTTTGTATCATTTTCAATAGTGTGTGTAGCGTTCATGTCATCTTTAACCTTTGTAGTATTAATATCAATGTGTGCCTCTTGTTTAACCGTTGTATTTTCATCCTTGATGAGTGAGAGCACACTTTTAAGCTCTTGTGCTGCATCAATCACTTGTGCATCTACGCTAGTGTTTGTATCTACCGCAGGAGTTGTGATTTTTGGCGTTTCAATAGGTTTAGCCTCTTCCGCTATTACTAAAGGCGCTTTCGTCTCTTTTTGAGCCTCCTGTGTGCCATGAAGAGAGTTTTTATTTAATTCTTCTACCATCACCAATACGTTTGAATTATCAGTTGAATTATTATCTGCTTTAGAAGATGCAACAGGCTTCCAATTTTCATCTATCGCTAAAGGTACTTTTACTTCTTTTTGAGACTCTTGCACTTGAGGTGTAATAATTTTGTGAGATTTAAGAGGTTTTTTCACTTTTGGAGGAGTGATAGCTTTCGTATCTTTTTTAGAAACAACAAGCGTTTTTTCTTCTTTGCGCTTCTCTGTTTTAATCACTTTAGGATGGATAATTTCTTCTGTAAAAGTATTTACATGTAAAAACTCTTTTTCGTTGTTTTGTTCAACACTTTTTACTTGTATGCTCTCTTTTATTAAAGTAGGCATTTTAAAAATAACTGGCTCTCGTGTAAAATTAAATCTAGCTATACCACCAATCCGAATTAACCTATCGTTTTCAATCGTATAGACACGACTAATTTTACTTTCATTGATATAGTAAGTAACAAGAAGCATTGTTGCATCATGCGTGATTTTATAGCTAAAGAATGTAAGATTTTGGAGTTTATTATCACTCGTGACCGCATACCCTGCTTCTTTAAATTTTTGAACAATATAATTATGGAAATTTTTATTAAAATCATTTGTATCAAGATACAAAATAGTTTTATTTGGTGCATAATAATGACTCATAAATTCAAACATATCATCTGCAATCATGGTAGTATCAATTTTAGATTTAAGGCTGATAGTTGAGCTAAAATAGTTTGGTTGATTTTTAGAGAAACTACATCCACTTATCAACAGTGCGAAGATAAATATTAAAATGATTTTACTCATTGAATTTCGCTTTTGAGAGTTAAATCATAAAGAACATTCTCAACAATCTCTTGATTTGCTTTATTCGATTTTTTTGTGATGGTAATTTTCTCTTGCTTACTCCCTACGTTAGAAATTAAAACAGCCTTGTTAAACAGACGGTCAGCGATATACGTATCATGTTTTAAGCGATAATTGACAATCTGATTTTCTTCACTTTTGGTGTCAAGAATCATCAAGACGGGAGCTTCATAAAATTTTAAATTCTTAGGCATTTGAATATACGTTTTGATACCATCGTTGTAAACCCTTAAAGGTTTTAACTCCGCCTCACCCTCAACGGTATACCCAAAATCTAAATTGTCAAAGTTCGAAGGTATTTCATTATCAACATCTTTACCTGCCGTATTAAAACTTTTTGCTTCTGATTTCTCTTTCATTTTTTTCTTATAAGCATCTAAAGTATTGATAATGTTTCCTGGATAATTAAAAGCAACCGTTGGCATAAACTCTTTTGCTTGAGAGATTAGATTTAGCGCATACACCCGTTTACTCGTCATAATATTCAAGGTTGTTTGTAAATCCTTATCGATAGGCTTCACAATTACATGTGACGTTAAATTTGGCTCTTCTCCTGAGATAGAGAGCGAAACTACCCATCTCACACTATCACCTATTTGAACGTCTTTAATTACTTCACCTGGCTCAAGAGTAATATTCGTTAATCTTACTGGTGCAGTAACAATACTAGGCATACTTTCACCAAAAAGAAAAACAACTTTTCCATCATTGCCAGCGATTGTAGTTGTTTGAGCATTAACCCATTTTTGAGCGATTGCTAAATCTTTTTTCTCTTTTTCAGTTAAATTTGCAAAATCTCTACCAAACTCATCACCAAGTAGAATTGAGGATAAGAGCACGGTACATAAAATCATTTTTCGCATTTCAAGTTTCCTATAAAATTTTTGCATAATTAAAATCCACAATAAAAATGCCCAAAGGATTTTTTCTAATTTCTTCTTCTGTTGATGGAACAATTTGTTCAATTTGAAATAACCCTTTATAATGGATGTTTGAGAGTTTTTCCTCATTGAGATTCTTCGTTAATTCTTCCCATTCAACCTGCCAAGTGTTTAAGTTCTGAGGCACAATACTTTTAACTTTAATGGCGACTTTTTCTTTTAAACCCTTTTCAAACGGATTATTGTTTTTATAATAATCATTGCTTTGCAAATACGCAGGACTTTGTGGTTTTAAATAGCTGTACGCATCTAAAACAAATTTTCTTTGTGTTTCAGGATTTCCCCAAACTGTACGCCAAGAATAAATAAACGTGTTCAATGAATATTTGACTACATTTTGATTTTTTAAATCTGTGTTTTGTACGATGCCCACACGAGCTGTATTCCCAAGTTTATCAACTTCAACGATGTAAGGAATTAATTTATTCTGTGTTCCCATATACCCTAGATATAAAACACTCACGAGAGCAATGAGCAAACAGATAAAAGCAGTGATTTGCCAATTTCTTTTTTGAGCAATATAATCTCCATAGCGTTCTAGCCACTCCGTTCTAGCATTTAGGTATGGCGTTGTGTCAATTTTATTATTGGGCTTATTTTCCATATTCACTCTCCTCTTTCAATATTAAGTGGCTCTAAAATAATGTCTTTAGTCACAAAAATGTTAAATTTATATCCAGGGCGAATTTCTAGCGTTGGCGAGATATTCATATTCTTTCTCATCATTTCACTAGCAACGTCACTAATCTTATCAATGGCTTGTGACATTGCTTTATCAGCGTTTGTCTCTTTTTCACCGCTTGAATTATCACTCATTGCAATACCTGCACTAATCGAAGAGAGCAAAAAAGCACTTCCAAAAATTCTCAAATAGTGATTATTAACTTGATCCGTAAAGCCACTGTACCCATCAGGTGATGTTCCGCTCATATTTTCAAGATTTAAAGAATCCCCATTGGGGAAAATGAGCCTTGTCCATGCGGTTAAAACTCTCTCTTGACCATAAAGAACATTGGATTTATACTCACCAACAAGTTTTGTACCTTGAGGAATTAAAAGATAACGACCTGTCGCTGTATCGTAAACGTTTTGGCTTACTTGAGCAAGAATACTTCCAGGTAAATCTGAGTTAATACCTGTAATTAAAATGGCAGGAATAACCCAACCAGCTTTAATTTCATATTTGCTAATTGCTTTTTCTTTTTGTTGTTGGAGATATGCTTTATTTGTCGTTCTTTTTAAAAATTCAGTAGCTTCTCGCTCACTCATGTTTTTAGTCGCAAAAAGAAGTTTTTCAGAAATATTGTTATCTTCTTGATTTGATTTTGAATTACTCTCACGTTGTTCTTTGTCTTTGCTTATTCTTGAACCAGCAATCAAAGCTTTCATACGCATCTCTCTTTTCATTTGGAGTTCTTTTTCCTCCTCTCTGCTCATTTTTTTATCATCTTGTGATGGCACAGGAAGAGGAGGTAAAGGAGCTTGAGATGGTTTCATCATTGGGGCGATGGTTTCTTGTTTCATTTGTGGCGCAACAGAAGATTCAAGAGGTGAAACTTGCGATAAAGAATCAATAAAATTAGCTGTGTCTTTATTTGCATTTTTAGGTACATTGTTTTTACGTTCTTCTGTCGCAACCGTGTCTTTTCTTTCGATGGATTGTTTACGCACAATCGCAGCGTAAACAATCGCAAACAAGACGAGGATAACAATAAAAGCAACGACTCCCAAAGGAACTTTGGAAAGTCTTTTATTTTGATTTACCAGTTGTGTAGGGGAGCTACTAACTTCTAAACTCATTTTGTGCCTACCCCTGACTGATAAGGTTCGCTAGGAGGTATGCCTCCTCCTTTTGAGATTTCACCTGTTGAAGTACCAACATTTTTAATTTTTTCTTGTAGCCTATTTGCTACATCATTTGGCGCTCTTCCTTTAGTAAAGTTTTCTTTTAGATGTTCAGCTCCTGTTGTAGCAAGATTTTTAGCAATACCACTAAAGCCACCCGTACCACCCTCAGCAATATCAAGCGCTCTAGCTGCAGTAATAGCTCTTGTTGTACCTATGCTTCCAGCAACTGTTCCAGCAGCCATGCCACCCATCATTGCCATAACGGCTTTAAATCCACCAGCGGCACCACTGCTATCACCAATAGAGCCTTGAAAAACAGCTTCAATAACAGTTGGAACAAGTTTTGTAATAACTGCAAAGATAAGACTCATTACAAGGATTTGCAAAATTAATTCAAATGAAATTCCAGTCGAAATTTCATTTAACGCTGTTTGTATAGAATTAATTGCGAGCGCCATAAGCCCTTGAATTACAAATAACTCAACTCCAACTTTGATAGCTGTTAAAACAGGATTTAACCCAATTTGTTTAAAATGCTCAAGACCTCCTAGCGCCAAAGCAAAATAAATAACTATATTCATGAGATAAAATTTTATATACACCATTAATAAATCTATCGCCATGAATGTAAAAGCAATTAAAATAATAAGCCCTGCAATAATTTTAAATAAACTTGTAGCAGGCTCACTAATAGCAAGAGAATCTAAAATAACAAGAACAATATCAAGCGCCTTTGTAATGATATTACTAGGCACAATACTATTACCACCACTGATGGTTGTTGCAAGCTGAGAAAAACTGTTAAATAAGACTGTAAACCACAAATCTACATTGAATAAGAATAAAAAAATACCTACAAGCATGATTTTTTTTATAAGAGAGACTAAGAACTCGCCAAATTCAAAACCACTGAGAGCCATAAGACCAAATGACCAAACCCAATTAATAATCGTTAAGGTAAAAAATACCCACAAACAAGCAGTTTTAACAGTAGGTATCCATGAAGAAAGACCATTATGAATGAATTTTAATGTTGATTCAGCATCATCAACCGCAAAAAGAGGGGTAGAAAAAAGAAGAAGAAAGAGTAAAAAGATTTTTAAATTTTTTACTCTTTGAAAATTTTTATTTAGAGCTTGTTTCCGTTGTTGGTAATTTTGACATGAAGCTTGTATCAACAGATTTTCCATAGGTACTATTGATATTTCGCTTTGACATGACTGCAAAATTTGCGTTTCCACAATCAACTTGTTGGATTTCATTGTATTTCTCCAACTTCTTGCATGCTTCGACTCTTGCTTTTGCTTCGTCTATGTGCTGAGAATAATACTCTTTGGTTTTTGCTTCCTCGCCACAACCTGTTAAAAGTATTAAAACACAAAAACTTAATACCCCTAAAAGAATAGTTTTCACTATACTCTCCTTCTGAATGTAATATATTATTGTGATGAATTGTAACACATTTCATTTTGTACTTCCTGGTAATTTTGACATGAAGCTTGTATCAACAGATTTTCCATAGGTACTATTGATATTTTTTTCTTTCATTTTTTCAAAATTTGCTTGCTGTAAAATTTCTTTATTATTTTGTGCAGCCAAGTAGTTAGTCATAGCATTGGACTGGTCCATCATGGTAACTCTCAATTTTCGGACTTCATCAATCAAGTATGCAAGCAAATCATTATTTGCTTGTAGAACTTGTAAATTACCCTCTGCTGATTCGGAGCGTTTTTTTAAAGCGGCAATGGTACTACTCTCGCTATCTAAATCTTCATACGAAAGCTCAAGCTTTTGCAATGTTCCTTTTAGAGTATTTTGATTTGTTTCTGTAATTTGTTTGTATCTATCAGAGTAAATTTTGTCACGAACCGCTTGACTATCAGCCGAATCCATTTCGCTCTCATAACCACTAAAATCTTTGTACGTATTTTCAAATTTCTTAGACACATTGCCCGCATCGTAACTAATAGCATTAACACCATTCATCACCATACGTTGCTTGTAAAGAATAGAGCCTAAATCTTGCCAATTATAACTACCCTGCTTTTTTAAATTCGTTGATTGCATCTCTACCATTCGCATTTGTTGCTGGAGCTGACTGTACATTTGCTCATACTGTTGAAGTTGCACCGTGTAGTCTTTAATTTGTTGCTGATACGCCATGACTTGCTGAGCGATTGCTGCAACATCCACAGTTGGAATACCACTGGCAAAAATCTCTGTACACAATAAAAGACTTGTTGTTACATGTAAGATTTTTTTTCGCATTCTTTTACTCCTCACTTAAATAATTTTTATAGCTAATGTTCTTTTCTTCTAGCCATTTAAACGCCCAATCGTCTCCATGTTTTGTATGAAGCTCCTTAATGCGTTTAACGCTTACCTTGTCGCTCATTGCACTAAATGCCAAATTAACCTGCCCAAGAGCAAGATTAAAGAGCCTTGTTCCTAAAGGAGATACATAGTAATAATCACGTTTTGGTATTGCATTTGAAATAATTGAGATTTGAACATCATTAAGTCCAAAAATTTTATAGAAGTCATAAGGTCCTAAAGTATTGTCACTGCCTTTATTGAAAGCTTCGTTATTTGCTAAGAAAATTTTGGTAGGACACGCCTCTTGCAAAATATCCAAAATGCCACTCTTTGATGCATCTGAAAGCGATTGTGTCGCCATAACAACAAAACAGTTTGCTTTTCTTAAAACTTTCAGCCATTCAATAATTTTGCTTTTAAAAACTTCATGCCCAAGAGCAATCCATGCCTCATCTAAAATAATCATGGTTGGACTACCGTCCAAACACTGCTCTATTCGATAGAAAAGATAAAGAAGCGTAGGAATAACGTTTTGTTCACCTAAGTTCATTAAGTCTTCCATCTCAAAAGTTGTAATATGGCTAGATATATTAAGAACATCTTTTTCGCTGTCAAGTAAAAATCCAGCTGCACCACTCACCGTATAATGACTTAGTGCATCTCTTAAATCTTGTTCTTGAAGTGAAGATACAAACTCTGTCATGGATTTTGAACTCGTATCAACATGTGATACAAGAGCTTCATGGATTAATTTTTTATGTCGTGGAGTAATCTCAACGTTTTGCAGTTTTAAACATGTTTCAATCCACGTTTCCGCCCAAGCAATCTGAGGCGCTGTTTTAATGTCGCTCAAGGGCGCAAAAGACAAAGCAGAGCCATCACCAGCAACATCATAATGCACACCCTTACTTGAAAGCGTAGGCGCAAGTAAAGACCTACCTTTATCAAAAACAAAAATTTTAGCCTTGTGATATTTCTGAAAATTTAAAAGAAGATTTGCAAGTAAAACAGATTTACCAGCTCCTGTGGGACCAAAAACAAGAGTATGCCCAAGGTCGTTTACATGTAAGTTCAATCTAAAAGGTGTATGCCCACCTGTGACAACTTGCATTAAAGCAGGACTCTCTGGAGGGAATTTATCGTTTGGATTAAATTTCTCTCCTGCCCAAACAGAAGCTAAAGGCATTAAATGTGTAAGATTTAATGTATTGATTACAGGGCGGCGCAGATTAGGATAAACAAAGCCAGGAAGAGAACCTAAAAAAGCCTCAACACAATTAATATTTTCAATTCTTGATATAAAACCTATTTTTTCAAGCGTTGATTTAATCTCTTTTAATTTTAGTTCTAAGCGTTCTGTATCTTTATCAAAAACCACAACGTTAGCCGAATAGTAGCCATAGGCTAAAAGTCCACTGTTAATTTCTGCTGTTGCTCTATCAATTTCATCAACCATCAAAACAGCATGTTGATCAACTCTCGTTGAGGGTCTATCGAGGAGCTGGTCAAGCCAACCCCGTGTTTTTTGTTGCCATTTTTTGCGATATTTATTTAATGCGCTAAGCGCTTGTTGATTGTCTTGAAAAATAAAACGTGTATTGAATCTGTAATCAAAATTTAACTCCGTTAAGCTATTTAAAATATTAGGGAAACTCTCGCTAGGAAAGCCCTCTATTGCTACAACGCCTATATAATTTTCATCTATTTTAGGTCTTAGCCCTGTTGTAAATTGTTTTGAGCCAATTAAACAATCTAAATACATAGGAGCATGAGGAAGTATTACGCTTTGGCGTTCACCACAAATACAAAAATGAATATACTCTAATAAATCATCAAGAACATACTCATTTTTAAATTCATCCTCAACAACATTTTGTTGCATTCTCTTAACTTTTATAAAAATGCTAAGAGTCCTCTCAAGCTCCAAAATAGAATTTTTAAAATATTCTAAGATTTTAGAGTTTTGGTTTTTACTTTCACCCTCATCAATCACCATCATGTCTACGATTTTTGTTACATTTTTTGATAAAGGCAAGTATGTAAAAATCATTGTAAACATGTTTTCAAAATGTTCAACATTTTCAAAATAACGTTTGCGTTCATTCTCAATAATTTGTGGTATTACAGCCTTATAATGTGTTTTTCCACTTAAATAATTTTCACTTCGTATTCTGCTGCAATCAATATGAACAGCCCAACCACTCCCAAGCCTTGCTAATAATGCATTAATTCGTGCACTCAAAGAATTTCTGTCATTTAGAGTCATAGAGCTAATATCTCCAGCTCTATAATAAAAGCCAGCCGTTAAACTACCATCCTTATTGAGTAAAATACCATCATCAATAAAACTGGCATAGTTTAAAATATCAGGAAAAGCCTGTGCGGTACTTCTAAATTCTTTGAGTGCAAACATATTTTAATCCTTTACAAATGGTGTTGATCTAGCAAAATAGAATTTTTTGTATTTAATTTGGCGCATAAAAATAAAACGCATCAATGGGTCACTTTTCGCCATAAGCCTCAAAAAGAAGCCATTAAATAACAAAATAAAAAAACCTATTACAGCGGATAAAAACGTCATGCCTGAGAAGACAAGGGCAAAAGAGATAACCCCACTCATTAAAATGAGTTCTCTGTCACAACCAAAAATTAAGTTTGGTTTATTTAACGCAGCATAAATTTCAACCCTATGTAAACTATCAGTCATTTTTTTGCTCCTAAATCAACATACCACTTGTGGAAAACATCGCTAAAATGTTCGCAGCACCTACAATCATCGAGATAACCAAGACAACATAAATAATGCTTTTAACAAATCCGCTAAACTCACCACCAAAAACCAAGGCAACACCTGCTGCAACAATCGCAAGCAGTGAAATTACCATCGCAACTGGACCTGTAATACTTGCTTTAATGGTCGTCAATGGGTCTTCCCAAGGCAAGCCCTGTGATGACGTTGATGCCATCGCAATTCCTAATCCCAACACGAAAAAGACAAAAAGATATTTTTTCAATGTTTTTCTCCTTAAATAATTTGATTTAATAAGTATTCTTGACGTTGTTTGTCATAGCCAACCACTTCAACAATCTCTTCGACTTTACGTCCATTATTTGTCTTATTAATAAAAACAATAATATTAACTGCCTCAGCAATTAGTTCAGGCATACTCGCACTACTTACTTCACTTATTAATTGTTCAATTCTTGTTAAACCTCCTTTGGCTGAGTTTGCGTGAACCGTAGCTAACCCACCAGGGTGACCCGTGTTCCACGCTTTTAAGAGGTCTAAAGCCTCTTTACCTCTTGTTTCACCAACAATAATTCGGTCAGGGCGTAAACGCATAGTTGCTTTTAAAAGTTGTAACATGCTTACTTTATTTGTCGCTCTTAAAATAACTTTATTAAGAGTGCTGCATTGCAGTTCTGCTGTATCTTCAATAATAATAATTCTATGCTCAGGAGTAATGTTTGCTATCCCATGTATTACAGCATTAGAGAGTGTTGTTTTACCTGTTCCTGTTCCACCAACAACAAGAATATTTTTACGTGCAGTAATGGCATCAAAAATATGATTTTTTTGTTTTGGAGTTAAAATATTTGAAGATACATAATCATCAAGAGTGAAAATTCGTGTGGCTTTTTTTCGGATTGAAAACGTAGGAGATGCTACGATAGGAGGGAGTAGAGCCTCAAAACGGGAACCATCGATTGGTAACTCACACTCTAAGATTGGATTGTCCGCATTAACAACAGTGTCAAGCAACGTTGCAACACTGCTAATAATAGATTTTGCTTTTGCGTCTGAAAAATCCCCATAGCAATACATAGATTGACCAAATTTTTCAATCCATAATTTACCATCGCTATTGAGCATAAGTTCAATGGTTAAAGGGTCGTTCAATATATTTAAAATTTCATCACCAAATTCACGTTTAATTTTCGTGATGATGCGGTCGGTTGATTCTGCATTCATAGAATACAACCAAAAGAAGCTGTTTTAGAAGAAAAAAGAGAAAAAGAAGTTGGATTGGTTAGATAGCTATATGCTACCCCCCCCCC
>Ga0265295_1001717_pt1 | contig 37485 bp, 35 predicted proteins | sample Munlansysbiofilm_FD_192503 | JGI IMG/M metagenome (GOLD analysis project Ga0265295, IMG submission 192503) | Leachate microbial communities from a municipal landfill in Southern Ontario, Canada - Methane capture system biofilm | ecosystem: Engineered > Solid waste > Landfill > Unclassified ... | reverse complement strand
TTACTTCCCAGGGAGAGACGATGCCAAGGGCCATACCAAAGAGCTGTTCGGGTTGCATGTGACGGGCACCTCCAAAATGAGATGACCGACTATACCACGGCTACCCACTCATTTCGACGAAGAGCCTCTTCTTCTGCCAGATTGAACACCACCCAGGAGCGACCACCATAGTTCAAGTCGCGCACAGTGCAGAACAGGTCGGCCAGGTTGATGATGGCACAGAGTACCGGATCGGAAGTCGCCGCGCGGGGATCATGGTGAAACAGGATCGCCTCCCGGTAGGCCTCGGGAAAATTCCAGCGCTCTGCAATACAGAAACCGATTTCGGCATGGGTAGTACCGAAGGTCTCCGCCTCGGCGTCAATCAACTTAATCGGCCGCTGTCTGGTCATCTCCAGCACTTTTGCGAACTGCTCAGCCCGGTAATAACTCAAGACCACCTCGCCGATATCGTGGATGATGCCGCCGATGTAGGCCTTTTCCAGATCCGGGTAGTGGATTTTTTCGGCGATCACCTTGGCCACCATGCCAACCCCGAAGGCGTGTTCCCAGCAGGGAGCCACCTCCAGCACGCCGCCCTTGTCTTCGAAGGCATTGATAAAGGAGGAGGTGAGCGCCACCTCCTTGATGTGACGCAGCCCGAGGTAGACCAAGGCACGCTTGAGCGAGGTAATCTCCTGGCTGGGCCGGTAGACCGGCGAGTTGACCATCTTCATCACCCGGGCGGTCATCACCTGGTCGGCCAGCATCAGATCAGCCACTTCATCAACATTCACATCCGGGTTGTTCAGCAGCTGCAGCACCTGGGTCGCCACCGCCGGAATGGTCGGCAGGTCATCTATGGTGGCCACCATGCTGCGGGCTGTTTCCAACATCACCTGTCTATCCATAGCTTGCCGCCCTCATTATTTTTTGTAGCCGAAGCCGCCCGGGAAATGGATCGTCTTGAACTTGTCGTTTACCCCATGCAGCGAATCGGACTGCCCCACGAAAAAATAGCCGTAGGGCTGCAGGTTATTATAGAAGTGCTGGACAACCTTGGACTTGGCCGCCAGGTCAAAATAGATCAGCACGTTGGCGCAGAAGATAAAGTCAAAACTCTTCATGAACACCATCTTGGTATCATCGTACAGGTTCAGCTTGTTGAAGGTGACGAACTTCTTGACCTCTGGCGAGAGTATGAACTTGCCGTTTTCTTCCTTGAAGTACTTCTTCTTATACAGATCAGGCACGTTACGCACCGAATAGGCGTTGTAAATCCCCTCCTTGGCCTGGGCGACCACGGTCTCGTTGATGTCGGTGCCCACGATCTCGATGATCCAGTCCTTAAGCAGGGTGGCCCGTTTCTCCAGCAGCATCATCGAGAGCGTGTAGGCCTCTTCGCCGGAGGAAGAGGCGGCGCTCCAGATACGCAGCTTGCGGAAGCCCATCTTGCCTTTGGCCTCGACGATCTCCGGCAGAAACTTGGTCTCGATGGCGTTCAGCTGGGGGACACAACGGAAAAAATAGGTCTCGTTGGTGGTGACCTCATCCAGCAGGAAGCGTAGCTCCTCACCACCCCGCGGCGATTTCAGCAGGGCGTAATAATCCATGGCGGTCTTGGTGCCGGTGGCCTCCATCCGCTTGGTCAGCCGGCTTTCCAAAAAATACTTCTTGGTGCTGTGGAAGTACATGCCGCACAGGTTATAGATGAAATCTCGCAACAGCTCGAAATCTTTATCAGATATAGCCACGGTTACATCCTTTTCAGAGATTCGTTCAGCGGCCGGCAGCGGCGTTGTCACCGCTGTCAATCATGCCGACCGGGTCAACAATCAGGGTTACCCGACCATCACCCAGAATGGTTGAACCGGCAATACCAGGGATGTTGGCCAGATAATTGCCCAAGGACTTGATTGCCACTTCCTGCTGCCCCACCAGGCGGGTCACCACCAGACCAACCCGCTTGTCGGCAGCGCCGATCACCACCACGTAGCAGAAATCATCCCGTTCAGCAGCGGGCTGTACCTTGAAGACCTGTTCCAGGCGGATCAAGGGCAACACCGACTCGCGCAGCTTGAGCACCTCCTGGCCGCCCACCACGTGGAACTGGCGCTGGTCAACCCGCAGGGTTTCCAGAACGGATGAGAGCGGAATCGAGTAGACCTCACCCTCCACCTCAACCAGCAGGGACTGGATGATGGCCAGGGTTAGTGGCAGGCGCAGGATGAACTCGGAACCGAGCCCCTTCTCGCTCTTGATCTCAATCAGACCGTTCAGCTTTTTGATGTTGGTCTTGACCACGTCCATGCCGACCCCGCGGCCGGAAAGGTCAGAGGCCTTATCCTTGGTGGAGAAACCGGGCAGGAAGATCAGGTCGAACATCTCGCGCTGGCTCATGGCTGCCAGCTGCTCTTCGGTGATCAGCCCCTTCTCGATCGCCTTGCGGCCGACCCGTTCGGTGTCAATGCCGCGACCGTCGTCCTTGATGCTGATGATGATCGAGTTACCTTCGTGTACGGCGGCCAGCACCAGGGTCCCGGTACGGGGCTTGCCGGCGGCCAGCCGTTCTTCCGGCGTTTCCAGACCGTGGTCCATGGCATTGCGAATCAGGTGGATCAGCGGATCGCCGATCTCGTCCACTACTGAACGGTCCAGTTCGGTCTCTTCACCGAAGATCTGCAGATCCACCTCTTTACCCAGGTCGCGGGACAGGGAGCGGACGATGCGGGGGAACTTCTTGAAGACCTTTTCCACCGGGATCATCCGCATCTTGAGGACCTGCATCTGCAGTTCTGAGGTTACGAAGTTCATCCGTTTGGTCAGCTTGCCGAACTCTTCGCCAAACAGAATCTGATCAGAGCTGCCCCCCTGCAGATCCTGGTTGAGCTGGATCATCCGGTTACGCTCCAGCACCAGTTCGCCCACCTGGTTCATCAGATCGTCCAGCCGCTTGACATCCACCCGCACGGTGGAACTGTCGGACAGATCATCGCCCCCCTTGTTATCAGCGGGCTTGGGCGGAGCTGTTTTTTTGGCAGCAGGTGCTGCCGAAACAGCAGGAGGCAGAGGCGCGGTCGGGCTGGGAGGCTCTGGTTGCGCAGTCGGCTGTCCGGCCGCAGCAGATGGCTCGGAAGGCGCCGAAGGTGCAGCTGCGGGTGGTGGCTCAATATTGACCTCTGCGGCAATCGGCTCGACGACCGGATCAGCAGGCGGCTGCTGGACCTGCTCAGTCAAGAGCGGGATCAGCTTGTTGACGGTCTCGTCGATCTCACGGTCAACGATATCACCGCCCTTGATGTCGGCCACCAAGGTCTTGACCAGGTCGGTGGCTTCAAGCACCACATCCATGATCTCGGGGGTCACCAGCAGTTCACCCTTGCGCAGACGATTCAGCACATCCTCGGTCTTGTGGGTCACCCGCACCAGCAGGTCAAAGCCAAGAAAGCTTGAGGCACCTTTTACGGTATGGATCGAACGGAAGATCTGATTCAGCAGGTCAGTATCGCTCGGGGTCTTTTCAAGAGCGACCAGGTCGTCATCCAGTTTTTCCAGCAGCTCGGTGGTTTCAGTCAAAAAACCTTCAAGCAGTTCCTGGTCTTCGCAATCAATCGGCATCGTACACCTCTACGCGTGAGATGAAGTAAATAACGGAACAAGACCAGTAACCATCAGAGGTTACTGAACAGCTGACGTTCATCCTGGGTGAATATCTTCTCAAGCTCCAACAGCACCAACAGCCGCTCGGCCTGGTTAATCACGCCGGCAATGCACTCCTGGTCGATGCCACTGCTCACCACGGCCGGTGACGGTTGAATCTCGCTGCTGGAGATGCGGATCACCTCGGAGACAGCATCAACGATAAACCCCATCAACTCTCCACCCACATCCATGACCATGATACGGGTCTGCTTGTCATACTCGGCGTCGGCCAGGCAAAAACGCTTACGCATGTTAATGATCGGGATTACCTTGCCCCGCAGGTTAATCACGCCCTCCACATAATGGGGCGTGTTGGGCACACGGGTGATGGTTGGCATACGGATAATCTCACGCACCTTGAGAACATCGACGCCATACTCCTCCTGGGCAAGATTGAAGCTTACCAGCTGGATCAGCTCGCCCTGCTCTCCACTACGGACATCATCAAGCTTCATCGGTGCCAAGGCATTTGACATGTAAGGCTCCTCGCGTCAGTTTTATTGCGCATCAAGGCCGCGGAGTCCGGCGCACACCCCCGACCCGGCTGGTAGTTGCTGGTCTGTAATCTACCATGCTACCCGGCAGTCTGCAAGCACAGGGAAACCCATTTTTTCGCTCAGCTACTGCCGGATTACAGCCGCCTGCGCCTACTGCCCCATCCAGCCAAGTCAGATTATTGACATTACGGACCAGTTACTGGTATGCTCCAAGCGTTGCCAGCCGTCACATTACCACCAAAGATTGCGCAAGAAAGCAGGTTATCAGCCATGCACAGCGAACTGCTGATTGTCGAAAATGATCGCAAGACCAGAGATTTGGTGTCAGCTTTTCTGACATATCAGGGCTACAGCACCACCGTACTGGGTGAGCGTGACGATATTTTTGACACTATTGGCAGCAAACCGCACCGGGTGGTGATCGCTGATCTGCAAACCCTGCTGGCACGCAGCCCCGACATCCTGACCAAGGCCTGGGAGGCCAGCCCTGACCTGGTGATCCTTGCGTACGACCAGCCGGACACAGCACGCAACCTGCCGCACAACGAGCGGCTGCTCTTTATCCCCAAGCCGCTCAACCTTGACGAACTGGAAAGTGTGGTGATGCGGGCCCGTGAATACCAGGCCCTGCAAGCCAGTAGCGGCGAACCATCCACCTCGGAGGAGTTTCCACACTTCCTCTGCTCCACCATCATTGGCCGCAGCCGCACGATGCTGACCTTGTTTGAGATGTTGGAAAAAGTCGCCGAATCAAATGCGACCGTGCTGATCCAGGGAGAATCAGGAACCGGCAAGGAACTTGCAGCACGGGCCATACATCAGCTCTCCAGTCGCAGCAGCAAAAACTTCGTACCGGTCAATTGCGCCGCCATTCCGGACGAGCTACTGGAAAGCGAGCTGTTCGGCCACGTCAAGGGCGCCTTCACCGGGGCCTACGCCAACCGGCCCGGTCGTTTCGACATGGCCGACAAAGGGACCCTCTTTCTGGATGAAATTGGCGACATGAAGGCCAACCTCCAGGTGAAGCTGCTACGTGTACTGCAAACCAAGGAGTTCGAGCCGGTGGGCTCGGCCCGTTCGCAGAAGGTGGACGCCCGGATCATTGCCGCCACCAACAGTAACCTGGAACAGTTGGTGGCCAACAAGGATTTTCGCGAAGATCTCTATTACCGTCTGTCGGTGATTCCAATCACCATTCCGCCGCTGCGTGAACGGCGCGAAGATATACCGCTCTTGATCAATCATTTCCTGGGGCGCTTCAACCACGACAAACGTCGACTGGTCAAGGGGTTTTCGCGGGAGGCCTTAGAGATACTACGTAACTACGACTGGCCCGGCAACGTGCGGGAGTTGGAAAATCTGGTGGAGCGGATGGTGACCCTCAAGGAGAACGGTTTCATCACCCCCGATGATCTGCCGGAACGTTACCAGCCCGGCAGTAGACCCTTGCCCCGCAGCACGTCGGCGGCCCCTGCACCGGCAACAGCCCAAGCTGAGGAGTTGCCGGCCAACGGCATTTGCTTGAATAGCGCAGTGGATGCCTTTGAAAACCGGCTGATCCTGCAGGCCTTGCAACGCACCGGCGGCAACAAGAAGGAGGCCGCCAGCCTGCTGAACCTGAAACGCACCACCCTGATCGAAAAGCTGAAGAAAAAGAACCTGCAGTTCGATGCCTAAAGGGAGCGTTCCATGTCGCTAAATCCCGCTCAGACCCTGTCACTGCTGCAAAGTATGCTGCGTGAGCCTCAATCAGCGGCAGACGGCAAGCGGACCACCTCGGCCGCCTTTGCCAACCGGCTTGACCAGGCACTGGAACGGGGTGAAGTGCCGACCGACAGTTCTCCCGAATCAATCCAGCGGGCAGCGGAGACCCTGCGCCTGACCACCCTGCGCAGCTCGTTGGAACTGCTGGATGATCAGCCGTCCCCATCCGGCGGCCTATCCCTGCCGTTACCCGCCACCTCGCAGCAGACACTGCCAACGATCCAGGCCTATCTGGCCAACCAGACACAGCAAGGAACTCCAGCCCCACCATCAGTGACGATGCCTGCCACTACGGCACAACCAACTCAGGAGGCCGAGGAGCCTGGACCAGCACCACTCAGCCGGCTCTCACTGCTGCGCGACACCACTGCCGGCACCACTTTTGAGCCGATCATCCAGAAGGCATCGCGTCAGTACGGTGTAGATGCCGAGTTGATCCGTGCGGTCATCAAGGCCGAAAGCAACTTCAACCCCCGCGCGGTCTCCCACGCTGGCGCCCAGGGCCTGATGCAGCTGATGCCGGCTACTGCCCGCGGCCTGGGGGTCAGCAACTCCTTTGATCCTGAACAAAATGTGATGGGTGGCACCAGGTTTCTGAAAGGACTGCTGGATCGCTACAACGGTGATCTGGATGCAGCTCTGGCCGCCTACAACTGGGGCCCCGGCAATGTGGATCGCCGTCCCGATCGACTGCCCCGTGAGACCCGTGACTACCTGGTGAAGGTCAAACAGTTCTATGCCAGCTACACCGGCTAACTGCTCAGATACTCAGCCAGCACCCCGCTCGTCTGCCGCAGCCGTTTACTCATGGTCCTTGCCAGCTGCAACAGCAGTTTAGCCCACAGACGCGGCATCTGGTCCGCCATCTGCGTACAATGGTCCTCATCTAACACGAGCAGCAAAACCGGCGTAGTGACAATGACCGATGCCGAACGAGGTTCGCCGTCGATCAAGGCCATCTCGCCCACCACCTGCCCCGGCCCCACCGAGGCGATCTCCTTGCTGGTGTGCTGCAGATCCTCCTTGACAATTCTGACCCGTCCCTGGAAGAGCATACACATAAAATCACTCTGTTCGCCCTGGCGACAGACATAAGTACCGGCATCGGCGCGCCAGGCATCAAAGTAGGCAGCTAACGACTGCAACTCCTGCCAACCCAGACCACTGCCCAGACGGCTTTTTTCCAGTAACGTTGCGCGTTCCTGCAGCGAGAGCTGCTGCTCAACCATACCGGCCAGAGTAAAACGATCCCGTAATGGCACTTTCCGCCTCCTTACCCACAAACCTTAGCAGCGAAATTCAAAACAAATACGGTCTGTTAGCCCCAAGCCACTTGAACATAACCACCTCTTATCCTATGATACAACGGTGTTAACACGTTAGCGGCCGCATGCAGCAAAAGCCGTCAGGTTCCTGGCACCACCACCCAAAAGAGGAGAAGCCACCTCAATGTCTCAACAGCTCCAATATCGTCCGATCATCACCGCTTGCATCAACCCGGCCAGCTTCCCCAGCGTGGCGTTGTATGTCAAAAGCGGCCCCAACTTTGTGCTCTACAAGCCGGCGGAACGTCCCCTTACCCACCAAGATCTGCAGCGCCTCGAACAGAACCGGGCCGAGACCCTCTACATCCGTACGGAAGAAATGGCGCCGGTGGCCAGCTTTCTGGAAGAGACCATCACAGAGATTATGGACAGCGAGAGCCTGCAACCCCAGGTCAAGGGCCAGATTCTCTCCCAGGTTGCCATGAACTATGTGATGGACCTGTTCACCACCCCGGACAAACTGACCGATGTTGAACGGTGTCGCCACCTGGTGCGACAGCTGATGAACTTCATCACCCAGCACCCGAACGCCTTTGATTCATTGCATGCGGTGGTCGAGCACGACTATTACACTTTTGTGCACAGCGTCCAGGTGGCCTCGCTCTCGATGCTGGCCCATGCCGAAATCTACAGTCTGCCGTTGTATGAACTGGAGGATGTGGGCATTGGCGGGATATTGCACGACGTGGGAATGATCTTCATCCCCAACACCATCTTGGACAAGCCGGATGCCTTGAGCAACTTCGAATACACCATGATCAAGCGCCACGCCCAGCGGGGCTATGAGTGTCTGCGCGATCTGGGCGGATTCAGTGAGATCTCGCTGGCGGCGGTCCGTTTCCACCATGAACGCTACAACGGCGACGGCTACCCCTTCAGCCTGGTGGGAGACGCCATCCCGCGCACCGCACAGATCACCGCTATTTGCGACGTGTACAGCGCGCTGACCTCCAACCGTCCCTACCGCTCGGCCATCAGCAACCAGGAGGCCCTGACCCTAATGGAACGGGAGGGCCGCTCCATCTTCAACCCAGACCTGCTGGCCCGCTTCAAGAAGATCGTCGGCGGCAGTCCGTCAGAAGAATAGCTGCCAGAGCATCACCCCACCAAACAGCAGGAACATGCCGCCGGCGGCACGGTGAATCCAGCAGACCGGAATGTAGCGTACCAGCTGCTTGCCGGCAAAGATTCCCAGCAACGAAACCAGCCACAGCGCCAGGGTTGACGCGGCAAACACCGCCACCATCCCGATCCGGCTTGCGGAATGTACTGCGGCCTGACTGGCGGTCACCAGTTGGGTCTTGTCCCCCAACTCCGCCATAAAGATCATCAGAAAGGCCGTACGCATGGCACTGGCCGCCGTGGGGGGCGGTGCATCGTCATCCTCGTCAGCGCAGGCATTACGCAGGGTCGCTACCCCGAAGTACAGAAACAAGAGCGCCGCCACCAGGGACACCCAGAAGCGGGGCAACATCAGGAACAGCACCTTGCCCACCGCCACCGCTGCCAGATTGAGCACCACAAAGGCCAGGGCAATCCCCACAAAAATCCGCTTCCAGGGGTAGCGCAACGCCAGCGCCATGGCGGTCAGCTGGGTCTTGTCCCCCAGCTCAGCCACAAAGATCAGGGCGAAGGTGGTCCAGAAGATGGAATCAGTCATGCATGCTCCGGTAGGGTTGATGACTGTAGCGGTCCGAAGGCTCGGCCAGGGTCTCGTCCTCGATCTCCAGCGGATGGATCGGCTCGAACTGTTCCATGGCCGATGCCGGCAGCATACCGGTCTCGACGCGCATATAGGTTTGGATTTCCCGCAAGGCGGCCAGGATCACCTCTTCGTCCTTGGGCAGTTCATGGGGGCTCACCTCCAGGGTCATGCAGCCCTGGTAGTCGGTGTGTTTGAGGTGATTCAAGAAACGGGTCAACGGCAGGCGGCCGTGACCAGGCAGCAGATGCTCGCGGTTGAAGCCGTAGTCCGAGAAGTGGACGTTACGCATCCGTCCCGATTCGTAACAGAGGTAAAAATCGTTGATGAAGTTGGCCTTGCCCGAGCCCATGTGAGTGGTGTCAAAGGTCAGGTACAGGTTGTGATCGTGGATGAAAGTCACCAGGTCCCGCGTGGCTGAGAGGATGTTGGGGTTGACCTTGAGGCGGCCGCCGACCCAGGGCATGTTTTCCAGCGTAACCATCACCTGTCCGTCAAGCCCGATCTGTTTCTGAAAATCACGTATCTTGTACAGCCAGCGCCAGAAGCCAATCTCAAGCCCCAGCCATGAAGGCGGGTGAAAATTGACCAGCGGCACACCGGTCTTGGCCGCCAGATCGATCGAATTGAACAGAGATTCGACCGGGCCGCCCCAACCGTCAAGCGGCATGAAAGGGGCGTGGATCGAGTTGATCGGACAGATCTGCTGCAGCTTGCGCACCAGCTTGACCGGGTTCACCCACTGGAAGTCCTGATTGATGATCAACTCCACCCCGTCAAAACCGGCCTGTTCAGCCAGTTCAAAGGCGCGTTCCAGCGGCAGGGTGAACAGCGACCCGCTGGAGAGCGAGAGTTTCACCCCTGCCTTCATGCCTGCTGTCCAAAACTGACGTGGAGATGGCGCTGCAGATCGGCCACGGTTTCAAGGCTGGTCCGTAGCTGTTCCTGCTCGTCATGGCTCAGCAGCGCCAGATCGAGATTGAGGATATCACGGCAATCCTGGCCGGGTGAGGCGGTCAATTCAAGGGTTAAGCGGTGACGACTGAAGAGATGCCAGGCCTGCAGTGCACGTTCTGCCAGATCCACATCAAGCCGACCGTTACGCACCAACTCACGCAAACGGCGCGGGGTACCGTCTTCAACCAGATCATGGTGCAGACACAATCCCCCCACGCAGGCTCCCAGCGGCAACAAGGCGTGCTGCAGCAGGGCAAAACGGCCACGATAGGGACCACCACGGTTCAAACGAAAACCGCCCATCATCCCCAGTCCGTTGGAAAGAACCGTGCAACGCTCCACCAGATTGGCAACGGCCGGTCGCTGGCGTAGCTGTTCACTGCACAACGCCCTGAAACGACTGGCCAGGCACTGCTCATCAACCAGGACCGCCTGATCGACCAGGCGCACCAGTTCAATCAGTTCACCCTTGTCATTGCCAGCAACGCCACACTCCAGACGCTCACGCCACTGTTCCAAACTGCCGCGCCAGTCAGGCTGCAGCGGTGAAATGGCCTCTTCCAGGGCGATGCCGCAGGCACGCAACCAGGCCATCAACTCCTCGGCAAATTCAGCCATCAGCTGGTCTTCGGCTGGCGTGCCTGCGCCGTCCCAGACCAAGGCCAACTGAACGCGGCAAAAGCGGGTATATTCAAACCGCCCTGCCGGTCCCAACGCCAACAGGGCCAAGGGTGGCAGCTCAACACCATCCTGCTGGCGCAAGGTGCGGACCTGCATGCCGATCAATGCAGCCAGAAAAGCATTGGCTGCCTCAAAAAAAGCCGGTGGCGACTGAAAGCGACGGAAGTGGCCATAGGCAGTCTCATAGAAACCGGCCACAAGCGTGAGCAGCGCTTCCTGATCGTCGATTGACGTCAGGCGTGCTGAAAGCTGGTCACACTGTTCGATGAACTGCCGGTTTTGAGCGGCAACCATCCCCAGCTCGTCCCCGATGACCGCCAACAGGTCGCCCATCGCTTCCGGCTGCCTGGCCGCAACCGTCCGGATGGCGGCCTGTCGATAGCCGGCAACAAATTCGTCAAGACCGCGCCAATCCTCCAGCCGGTCTCCCTTGGCAAGCAGCAGTGCCATCAGCGATCCTTCACGTCGTGTACATTGCGAGCCAGAAAGCCGACTATCTCATCGGATGGCGGACGAGTCAGCAGCGAGACGACAATCATTACCACCACCACCAGTGGCGCCCCCAAAAAGGCCGATGACGTCAAGGGGAACAGGGTCGTAACCACTGGCAGTACGCCGCCCAGCAGAGGGGCTGAAAAGCTGATCGCCACCCCCACCAGCATGCCTGCCACCACACCGGCTGCATTGGTGCGGCTCCACCAGATACCCATCAGGAATGCGGGGAAGATGGTGTTGCCAGCCAGGGCAAAGGCCACCGCAGCCGTTTCAGCAATCATCCCGACTGGTTTCAGCGATAACGCCAGCACAGCCGCGGCCAACACCAGAAAGAAGCCTTTGGCCATGGTCAGCTTGTCACTGTCGGTGGCCGAGGGGCACATCAGGCGGGGGTAAATATCATAGGCAAAGGCAGCCGCACCGTTCTGCAGCAGTCCTGAGATGGCATAAAAGGCCGCCGCCAGACCGCCGGCCACCAGCAACCCCACCACCCAGACCGGGATGCCGCCCTGCAGGGCCGCCGTCAGCGTAACCAGATCGGCGGTCGCTGGGTCGGGCGTCTTGTATGCCAGCCCTGCCTTGGCATCGTAGAGACGGGCCAGCACCCCGTAGGCCGGTGCCGACCAGTAGATCAGCGAGATGAAGAACAGCCCCCAGACTACCCCCCAGCGGGCGTCACGGATACTGGGAGCCATATAAAAACGCGATAATACGTGGGGTAATCCGGCGGTGCCAAACATCAGCGTAAAACAGAGAGCCAGCCAGTGGTAGAGCGAAACAGTGGCAAACGGCTCCGACCAGTAGAATCCAAACTGGGTCTGCAGATCGATGATCGCCTGTCCGTAGCCGAACTGGGGCAGCACCCAGAAATAACCGAGTTTTTTGGTAAGAAACATCAACGGCAACACAAAGGCCACGATCAGCACAAAATACTGCAGCCGCTGATTGCGCACCACACCCAGGGTACCGGAGATCACCACGAAGGTGACCACCAGCGCGCCGCCGGTCACCACGGCGGCCTGGTAGCCGATGCCGAACAACCAGGAGACCAGCAGCGCCACACCGCGCACCTGGGCGATGCAGTAGATGATCGATATCATGATTGAGATCAGGGCAGCCAGGGTACGCGCCGTACCTGACTCATAGCGGAAACCGACGAAATCGGGGGCGGTAAACTTGCCAAAACGCCGAATCTGGGTGGCCAGCAGCACCAGCAGCAGGATATAGCCGCCGGTCCAGCCGATCACAAAGGCCATGGCGTAGTAACCTTTGAGATAAAACAGGCCGGCCAGGCCCAGGATACTGGCGGCGCTCATCCAGTTGCTGGCAATGGCGGCGCCGCTCCCCAGACGACCACTGTAGTTGCCGGCAAAACCGTAGTCAGAGGCCTGGCGCATCTTGCTGCCCATTCCCCCCAGTACAAACAGGGCAAACATGGCGGCAACAATCATCAACGGTATCAGCTGGACTGGCGACGAGCTCATGGTTGCTGCTCCTTTTTGCTGCGCCCGGTGGCTCGATAACGGATAGTGCCTTCGAATTTGCGGGATTCATGGCGGTCCATCCAGAGGTTGAAGGCAACCCCCAGCAGGATGAACCAGAGCGGCAGGAACTGGCCCGAAAGCCAGAAATGGATCGGCAGGTTAAAGAAGATTATCTCCGACAGCCAGTACTCGATCAGGGTGGTCTCCATGTACCAGATTGCGACCTGGGAGCCCACCACCGCCACCAGCCAGGCGGCCATAATCATGACAATGACCTGTACCTCGCCACGCAGTAACCCTGACTGCGGCCTGAAGATATTGATACCCTGGTCCGTCCCCTTGTGGTCCATTGTCCCTCCTAGCCATCGTTGGTACGACGGTAATGCACAAAATGGATAGCGCTGCCCTCGGCCATGAATTTCAGCATGTACTTGGTGCGCGGATACTGATCCAGGTCATGACGCCACAGGTCGGGCGCCAAAACGTTTTCAAACTGGCGCTGCCGAGGCATCATCCGGGCCACATCAATACCGTAGTCGGCAAAATCGGTGGTGAAGTACAGATCGCCCCCCGGCATCAGGTAGTCGGCCAGGGTTGCCACAAAGGCCTCATTCACCAGACGCCGCTTGCGCTGCCGACGTTTTGGCCACGGGTCAGGACAGTTGATAAACACCGCCCGCAATGACCCTTTGGCGATGCAGCGACTGATAAACGAACGGGCCTCGTCCCGCACCACCCTGATATTCTGCAGGCCGAACCGCTCGGCACGGCGGCAGGTTTTCAGGCAGCCCTTGTTGTAAAAATCGATGGCAAGGTAGTTCCAGTCAGGATGACGAGCGGCCATGGTGACGGCAAAATCGCCAATGCCACAGCCTATTTCAAGCACCAGCGGATGCTGATTGCCGAAGATCATATCCCAGGCCGGCAGTTCGTCAAGTTCGGATCCGGCTAAAAAGAGCGGCGAGTGAATCGGTAACAAGGTCTCCATAGGCCGGAGTTGTACCACAGCAGCCCGCCATTTTCATCGTATTTTGCATTGACCAGCCGTTGCCGTATCCTCAGACAGCGCGCCTGATTGCCATTTATCCACAGCTGTGCTATAGGCTGTTCTGTTTAGCTGCGGGCAGAGGGAGAAGCCATGGAACTGCTGGGCGGATTCATAATCATGCTGGTGCTGCTATCGCTGCTGCTCGGCGCCGTCTGGCTCAGTCTCCCGATCCTGATCATCGGCCTATGGCGACGTCTGGAGCGGCTTTCTCTGCAGATAGAGCGGGTTGAGACCCGTTTGACGCAGCTTGAGCGGCAACTCACGCTGCAGCCGACACAACAAACAACACTACACACTACTGCTATGACGAATGCAGCTACACAGGGAGGTATTGATGGGACTGTTGACCGATAAAAAAGCCCTGATTCTGGGGGTTGCCAACGAGAAAAGCATCGCCTGGGCCATAGCCCGGTTGTTTCACGCCGAAGGGGCTGAACTGATGCTGACCTACGCTGGCGAGGCCGTGGAAAAACGGGTGCGCCCGCTGGCCGAGTCACTGAACGCTACGGTGGCCCCCTGCAATGTTACCAGCGATGATGAGATCGTCGCTGTCATGGCCGATATCAAAGAGCGCTGGGGCGGACTTGACATCCTGATTCACTCGGTGGCCTTTGCCGACCGGGAAGAGCTGAAGGGCAGCATCCTCTCCACCACCCGACAGGGCTTTGCCACAGCCCTCGATGTCAGCGCCTACTCCCTGATCGCCCTGCTGAAAGAGGCCCAGCCGCTGATGGTCGGGCGCAACGCCTGTGCCCTGGCCATGAGTTACTATGGCGCCGTCAAGGTGTTCCCCAACTACAACGTGATGGGGGTGGCCAAGGCTGCCCTCGAGGCATCAATCCGCTATCTGTCGGCCGGTATGGGCACCGACGGCGTCAGGGTCAACGGCATCTCGGCCGGCCCGATCAAGACCCTGGCCGCCTCAGGGGTCGGCGATTTCAAACAGATTCTCAACACCGTCGAAGAACGGGCGCCACTACACCGCAACATCACCCAGGAGGATGTGGCCAAATCGGCGCTCTACCTGTGCAGCGACCTGGCCAGCGGCGTAACCGGCGAGGTACACTATGTGGATGCCGGCTACAACGTGACCGGCATCTAAGCGGAGTCCCGCCATTCACGATATCTTCGGTAATCTTGCCGGCCTGCGACAGAGCCAGCTCCAACCCCTGGAGCGGCTCTACCGCCGCCGGGCTCAGCCTGATGAATGCTGTTCCAGCGAACTGGCCCAGCGCCTGATGGAACTTTCCCAGGAACTGCGCCGCCAACTGGGCATCCTGATCAACCGCCAGGGCAGCGTCGCCTACGTGATCGTCGGTGATGAAAAAGGGCTGCTGATACCTGAACTGAAAGACTACCCCTTGGGCCGCAAACGGCTGCGTGGCCTACGCCTGATCCACACCCACCTCAAAAACGAACCACTCACCGAAGACGACCTGACCGACCTGAAACTGTTGCGCCTGGACCTGGTCGCTGCGCTGACAGCCCCTGCTGGCAGTCAGCGCGTTAGCGTCCAACTGGCCCATCTCTCCAGCTCCCCCTCAGGCATCACCCAGCTTGCCCCGCAACCGTTTGACCGCTTGGTCGGGTACGGCAGCGACGAGATCGCAAGCCTGGAAAAGGAACTGGAGCGAGCCGTCAAGCTCCAGACACAGGCAAGGGAAGGACAGGAGCAGGCCATCCTGATCTCGGTACGGGCCGCTGGCGAGCGGCGGGAGGTAGAGGATTCGCTGGCCGAACTGCAGGAACTGGCCCGCACCGCCGGCGTCATGGTGCTGGACAACTTCATTCAACTGCCGCGCAAGCTGAATCCCCGCACCCTGATGGGTGAAGGCAAGCTGCAGGAGGTGGTGATCCGCGCCCTGCAACGGGGGGCCAGCCTACTGATCTTCGATCAGGAACTGACCCCGGCCCAGGTGCGGGCCATCTCGGCCATGACCGAACTGAAGGTCTTAGACCGCAGCCAGCTGATCCTGGATATCTTTGCCCGCCGCGCCACCTCGCTGGACGGCAAGGTGCAGGTGGAGCTGGCGCAGCTCAAATACCTGTTACCTCGCCTGACCGGGCGCGGCACCCAGATGTCACGGCTGATGGGCGGCATCGGCGGACGGGGACCGGGCGAAACCAAGCTGGAGACCGACCGGCGCAGGATTCGCGACCGGATCACCGCCCTGGAACGTGAGCTGGAAGAACTTTCCCGCGGCCGGGAGCAACGTCGCAGCCGTCGCGTCAAGGCCGGCGTGCCGATCATCTCAATCGTTGGCTACACCAATGCCGGTAAATCAACCTTGCTGAACGCCCTCACCAAGAGCGAGGTGTTTACCGAAAACCTGCTGTTTGCCACCCTGGACACCTCTAGCCGCCGCCTGCGCCTGCCCCGCGACCGCGAGGTGATCATCACCGACACGGTCGGCTTCATCCGCTCGCTGCCCAAATCACTGATGGGCGCCTTCAAGGCAACCCTGGAGGAGCTGCGGGATGCCGACCTGCTGCTGCACCTGGTGGATGCCTCCAACCCACGCTTTGAGGATCAGATCCGACAGGTGCGCGCCATCCTCGAAGAGCTGGAACTGGACACCATCCCGGAGGTGGTGGTCTTCAACAAGACCGACCAGCTGGAACCGCTCAAGAAAAAGGATACCGTCGCCTATCTGCGGGTCAAACAGGCGCAGATGCGCTACAAGGCCATCAGCATCAGCGCGGTGCAACGCCCTACGCTGCAGCCGCTGTTGGAGGAATTGAAGCGCCGTTTCTGGCCCGAGGCCGATTGACAGGCAACGGCAGGTTAGCCTATAGTAGCCAAATTACGATCTGCCAGGGAGCTCATGCGCGACCTCAAACATCTCTGCACACCGACACGTACTAAAAACCGACGCGGCCTGGTGCTGGTTTCGCTGCTTGCGCTGATCCTGATCCCGCTGGCGCTGCTGCTGGTCAGACAAGTTGCCGATGCCTACAGCAGCTGGCGCGGCCAACCGCCTGCCCCGGCTCCGATCAGCCTCGGCACCGAGCTGTTCGGTACTGCCAACGCCCTTTTGCCGGCAGCCCAACAGACCGATAACGGACTGATCGCCACGGCCAACGACGGCACGCTGCTGCACTACAGCATCATGCCCGCACTGCAGCAACGGGTTGAACGTTTTTTGCGCTCATATCAGGTGCCCTACGGCCTGCTGATCGCCCTGGAACCGTCCACCGGCAGGGTGCTGGCCCTGGCCGGCCACTCCTCGCTGGCACCGGACTGGACCCAGCAGGCCCCCTATCAGCTCTATCCGATGGCATCGCTGTTCAAGATGGTAACCGCCGCCGCTGCCCTTGAAAACGGCGTGATCAACCCTGACACCGTGCTTGCATTCCGTGGCAGCGCCATCTCAGAAACCCCCTCCAGCTGGGACCCGCGCCCCAGGGGACGCAACAATCAGATGGATGTCTCGGACGCCATGGGCAAATCCTGCAATCCGGTGTATGGACGGATCGCCAGCGACCTGGTGGGCGCTGAACGGCTGCAGGCGGCCTGCGAGCAGTTCGGCTTCAACCGTCAACTGCTGCCCGGCCTACCGGTACACGCCAGCCAGGCTCCGCTGGCCGCCACCACCACTGATCTGCGACTCTTGGGATCGGGGCTGGAGCATAATCTGCAGATATCGCCGTTGCATGCCGCCCTGATCACAGCCGGCATCGCCAACAAGGGCGTCATGATGACTCCCCGCCTGGTAGACCGGGCTGAGCGCGAGCAACAGGAACTGCGCCTAGCACCCACCACCGAGTTGCTGCGTGTCACCTCGCCGCAGGTGGCCGACAGCCTGACCCGTATGCTGACCAGCACCGTCACCACCGGCACCTCGCGCCGGGCCTTCCGCAGCCCCCAGGCCCGACAGCTGCTGGCGTCGGTCAGTGTGGCCGCCAAGACCGGCAGCATCAATGGCGACAACCCCAAAGGGCATTACAGCTGGTTTGCCGCCTACGCACCGGCGGACGACCCTCAGATAGCACTGGTGGCACTGGTTATCAACGGGAATCGCTGGAGAATCAAGGCATCACAGGTGGGAGAGCAGGCCCTGGACGCCTTTTTCAGGGTTGGTAGTTAGTCAGGGTAAACAGACCGTCCTGCAATTCACCATAGGAAAACTGGCCGATCCAGTCCCCCACAGCCAGCAGGGTAAAATCGCCATCCCGCTCCAAAAGCGGCAGATGGAAGTGTCCCAGCACCACCGCATCCAAGCCCTGCGACCGGATGTGGGCCGCATAGTCCGTGATAATCCGGCGGTAATCCCAGCGGGCAGTATTGTCTGCGTAGCGTCCACCGCTGGAGCGCTGGAGCCGTTGACGGATAGACTGGATGACGCTGGCAGGCAACAGACGACCGCTCCAGAGCAGGACGGGATTACGCACCATGTGATACAGCAGGCGGTAGCGCCAGTCAGCCCGGTTCACCAGATCGCCGTGGCAGAGCAGCACCTGTTTTCCCTGCAGTTCGACAACAACCGGCCCTGTATGCAGTTCGGCGCCGATCCGCTCGGCCAAAGCGGACCCCAGCCGGAAGTCATGGTTACCCTCCAGGTAGATCAGGCGGGTACCGGCCTGACGCAGGCGTGACAAGGCAGCGATGACCGGCTCATGGTCGTCAAAGGACAGCTGGGGCAGACCGATCCGGAAGTCAAACAGATCACCCAGGATACAGAGCGTGTCCGTTGTACCCTGCAGCTCCTCCAAAAAACGGATCAGCAGCCGGTAGTTATCATCTTCAGGGGCCCGCAGGTGGGCATCAGCCAAAAATATGGTCCGCATGGGCAGCGATTGTGCCGCCCTGTCCAGGCCGTGTCAACAATGAAAGTGGAGTCAAGATGCAGCATCAGGTTGCCATACTATGGGATGAACTGCTGGAGGCCTTTACCAATATGGAGGCCGAGCGGGTCTATTTTCTCGACCGGAGCACCGGCGACATCTTCTTTCTGCGGGCCGACCAGCAGGAGCGGGTCTGGCAGGAGATCGATCAACTGCAAGACCGTTTTCTGGAAATCCCCCGTTTCGACCATGCCGCTGAACGTCAACTGCTGTCCGGCTTCAACCTCAGCCATGACAACGACGAATTGCGCCGTCTGCTGGCCCACTGCCTCACCGGCCGCCCTCCCTACGTCACTTCCACCACCATCCTCTCCTTTTTTCCTGAAGAAGAAGAACGTCTCAACGAATTGAAGGACCACTTTCTGAGCGATCGGGTAAAAAGCTGGCTTGAAGAGCACAACCTGTTTTCCACCACCACCAGTCTGCGGGCCATCAACTGACCGGGAGGCGCCCTGCCTCCCCTGCAAAACCTATTGTCGACCAACCTAGCGAGGACTGAACCCATGACCTCACGCTCACTCCAGATCACCGGCATGTCCTGCGCCAACTGCGCCGCCCGCATCGAACGAGAGGTCGCCGCCCTGCCCGGTGTTGCAACCAGTGTCGTCAATTTTGCAATTGCCCAGCTAACCGTCAGCTTCGACGAGCAGACCATCACAGCCGAGACCATCGCCGCAAAGGTTCAATCCCTGGGCTACGGTGTGATCCGCCCCGAGCCGCCGGGGGAACTGACCTTCGGGGTCAGCGGCCTGCACTGTGCCTCCTGTGTAGCCCGGCTGGAAAAGGCGTTACTGGAGCATGGGGCCATCACCACCGCCGTGGTCAACCTGGCTGCCGGCACTGGATTCGTACGTTTCGATCCGCAGCAGATCGACAAGGGACAGATCTTCGCCCTGGTGCATGAGGCCGGCTATACCCCGCTAGAGCTTTCCGCAGCGGAAGAGGCTGCCGACCAGGAGCTGCTCCATCAACGCAACTGGTTCCTGTTTGCCCTGGCCCTCTCGCTGCCGATCATGGCCACCATGACCCTGCACCACCACCGCGGCATCGGCTGGCTGAACCTGTGCCTTGCCACCATCGTCCAGTTCAGCGCCGGCCTGGCCTTCTATCGCGGCGCCTGGTCAGCCTTAAAGAGCAAGAGCAGCAACATGGACCTGCTGGTGGCCCTGGGCACCACGGCGGCCTGGGGTTACTCGATGCTGGCCTTCTTCGGCCTGTTCGGAGAATTTCGGGATGTCTTCTTTGAAACCTCGGCCTGGCTGATCACCTTCATCCGGCTGGGCAAGTACCTGGAGGCCCGCGCCCGTGGCAAGGCCGGCGAGGCCCTCAAAAAACTACTGCATCTACAAGCCGACAAGGCCCGCCTGGTGACCCCGGACGGCGAGAAGGAAGTGCCGGCCTCGATGGTGCGGGTAGGTGACCTGGTGGCGGTGCGCCCCGGCGAGACCATCCCGGTGGACGGCGAGGTGCAGGAAGGCAGCTCCAGCGTGGACGAGGCCATGGTCACCGGCGAGTCGCTGCCGGTCAGCAAGAAGGTTGGCGACGCCGTTACCGGCGCCACCATCAACAAGAACGGCCGCCTGGTGGTACGGGCCACCCGCATCGGCGAGGAGACCCTGCTCTCCCAGATCGTGCGGATGGTGCGAGACGCCCAGGGTGACAAGGCGCCGATCCAGCGCTTTGCCGACGCGGTCTCAGCCTGGTTCGTACCGATCGTGGTACTGCTGGCCCTGGCCACCTTTGCGGTCTGGTACCTGCTGCTTTCCGCCCCCTTCATCATCGCCTTCAAGTTCGGTGTGGCGGTGGTAGTCATCGCCTGCCCCTGCGCCATGGGCCTGGCCACCCCCACCGCCATCATGGTGGGCAGCGGCGTTGCCCTGGCGCGGGGTATCCTGGTCAAAAAGGGCTCGGCCCTGGAAACCATCGCCAAGCTGCAGGTGCTGCTGCTGGACAAGACCGGCACCCTCACCAGCGGCCAACTGGCCCTGACCGATCTGGCCACCGCACCAGGCGTGGACGATCAACGACTATTGGAATATCTGGCCACTGCCGAACGCTCCTCCAACCACCCCCTGGCACAGGCCGCCGTTGCCGGCGCCGAGGCACAGGGGATCACCGCCGCCGCGGTGACCGACTTCAACGAACAGGAAGGCCACGGCGTCACCTGCAGCTATAACGGCCTCAGGCTGGCGGCCGGCAACCAACGCTTGATGCAGGCCCAAGGGGTTGCTACCGATGTCGTGGATGACGCGGCAGCCCGGCTGGCCGACGAAGGCAAATCGTTGATCTACGTGGCAGCCGACAAGAGCCTGATCGGCGTGGCCGCCTTCAGCGACACCCTGAAAGACAGCTCGACGCAAGCCGTGGCTGCACTGAAACAACTAGGTATCCGCACCGTGATGATCACCGGCGACCATCAGGCAGTGGCCGCAACCGTAGCCAGGCAGGTGGGGGTAGACAGCTTTGAGGCCCAGGTACTGCCGGGCCGCAAGCAGGAGGTTGTCAAGGAGTATCAGGCACAGGGGCTTACGGTCGGCATGGTGGGGGACGGCATCAACGACGCCCCGGCCCTGGCCGCGGCTGATGTGGGGATCGCCATCGGCGGCGGCACCGACGTGGCCAAGGAGACCGGCGACATTGTGCTGATCCGCGATGACCTGCAGGACGCGGTGCGTGCCATCACCGTGGGCCGGGCCACCCTAGCCAAGGTGAAACAGAACCTCTTCTGGGCCCTGTTCTACAACGTGATCGGCATCCCGATCGCGGCCGGACTGTTCAGCGGCTTGGGCATCACCCTCAAGGCCGAGTACGCCGGCCTGGCCATGGCCTTTTCATCGGTCTCGGTGGTCATTAACTCGCTACTGCTGAAACGGGTGGCAAACAAACTGTAAGGAGGCAACCATGAAGGTCATCGCATTCAACGGCAGCGCCCGCAAGGACGGCAATACCGCCAAACTGATCAACTATGCCTGTGAAGAGCTGAACAAGGAAGGGATTGCAACCGAGCTGGTGCAGTTGGCCGGCCGACCGATCCACGGCTGCATCGCCTGCTACAAGTGCTTTGCCAGCAAGGATCGTCGCTGTGCGGTGACCGACGACGTGGCCAACGAATGTATCGAAAAGATGGATGGGGCCGACGGGATCATCATCGGCTCGCCCACCTACTTCGCTGCCATCAGCCCCGAGGCCAAGGCCTTGATCGACCGCTCCGGCATGGTGGGCCGGGCCAACGGCGACATGTACAAGCGCAAAGTGGGAGCCGGGGTGGTGGCGGTGCGCCGGGCCGGCGCGATCCATGTCTTTGACACCATCAACCACTTCTTCACCATCGGCCAGATGATCATTGTCGGTTCCAGCTACTGGAATGTGGGGGTGGGACGCAACATCGGCGATGTGGACAGCGATGAGGAAGGGGTCAAGACCATGCGCGATCTGGGGATCAACATGGCCTGGCTGTTGAAGAAACTGCAGGGCTGATCAATCGCTTGCGCATGACGCCCCTCCCTGAGGGGCGTTTTTCCCAACGCAGGCGTGGTAGAAGCGGTAGCCGTTTTTACCGGTGTGCTTGACCGCATACATGGCGTCGTCAGCGGTTGCCAGTAGGCCGTCGCCGTCCTGGGCATCCTCGGGAAAGACGCTGATACCGATACTGGAACCGATCTGATCCTGCACGCCGCTGGGCAGGGTAATCGGCCGACGCAGGGTCTGCAGGATTTTTTCCGCCACCTGGCCGGCATCTTCGTAGTTGGTCAGGGTGGAGAGGATCACCGTAAACTCGTCGCCCCCCATCCGCCCGGCGATATCCGAACTGCGGATACAGGCTGAAAGGCGGGCGGCCACCGTCTTCAAGACCCGATCACCCGCCTCGTGGCCGTAGCTGTCGTTGATCCGCTTAAAACCATCCAGATCCACAAACAGCAGCGCAAAACGCTGGTTGCCCCGCTTGGCCAACGACACCATCTGGGCCAATCGGTCCAGCACCATGCGACGGTTGGGCAGGCCGGTCAGCATGTCGAACTGGGCCATCTGTTGCAGCTGGTCCCGCATCTCTTTCCGTTCAGTGATGTCGTCCTTGATCGCCACAAAATGTTTGATGGCACCCTTGGCGTTCCTGATGGCCGAGATTGAGGCCGTCTCCCAGAACAGGCTGCCGTCCTTGCGTTTGTTGTGAAACTCGCCGCGCCACTCGTCGCCCCGCAGCAAGGTATCCCACAGGTCTTTGTAGAGCTCCCGCGGCTGATCGCCGGCCTTGAGGATGCGCGGGTTCTGGCCCAGGGCCTCCTCGGCGCTGTAGCCGGTCAGCCGGCAAAAGGCCGGGTTGACGTACTCGATGCTGCCCCTGGCATCGGTGATCACGATTGAGGCCGGGCTGTGCTCCACCGCTGCCGACAACATACGGAACTGTTCTTCACGCTCACGGAGTTCGGTGATATCCCGCAGGGCCGATGCCCGGAAGAGCTTGTCACCAGAGCGGAAGGTCCGACCACGCACCTCCAGCAGGCAGCGGCTACCATCGCGCTTGACCCCTTCTATCTCATAGGGCTGGTCGTAATCCCGGGCGATATTGTCACGCACCTGCTGGTGAAATTCGGCTGAAAACAGCGTGTAGAGCGAGCGGCCTACCAGCTCCTCGCGTGCATAGCCGGTCAGCTCCGTTGCCCGGTCGTTGCAGTCGTAGATATGTCCGTCAGCCGACAGAATGATCGCTTCAAAGGTGGCCTCAGCCAGGTTGCGGTAATGTTCCTCGTCGATCCGCTGCTTGCGGTTAGTTAAGCGGCAGATGACAAAACCTAACAGCAGCACGGCAAACGTAACGGCAAGAACCATTGGAACGCCGTACTTGGCAAGCAGTGCAGTGTGATGGGTGGTGGCAGAAATGGTCATGCTAATCAGCTTACCACAGTTTCCGACGCAAGCATCTCCAGCAGTTGTTCTTCGGACAGCACGGTAACCCCCAGGCTGCGAGCCTTATCGAGCTTGCTGCCGGCCTCGCTGCCGGCCACCAGGTAATCGGTCTTTTTCGATACCGAGCCGGTCACGTTGCCTCCTTCCGCCTCAACCAGCGCCTTGGCCCCGTCACGGGTAAAGCGGGTCAGGGTGCCGGTAAAGACAAAGGTTTTACCGTTCAAGCGTCCGCCGACCTTTTTCTGCTCAACCGTGGGGGTTACTCCGGCCGCCAGCAGACGGCGCAGCACACCCTGGTTGACCGGATTGTCGAAGAAAGAACGGATGCTGGCAGCCACTGTGGGCCCCACGTCGCGGATACTGGTCAACTCCTCACAGGTGGCCTGCTCCAGGTGTTCGATGCTGCCGAAGCGCTCCGCCAGCAGACGGGCGGTGCGAACGCCCACATGACGGATACCCAGAGCAAAGATAACGCGTGCCAATTCCTGCTGCTTGCTGGCCTCGATGGCACTGAGCAAGTTGGCAGCCAGCTTGTCCCCCATCCGCTCGAAGCGCATAAAATCTGCTGTTGTCAGGTGATACAGGTCGGCCACATCCTTGACCAACCCCAGGTTCAAGAGTTGTTCAATATACTTGTCGCCCAGTCCGTCAATATCCATAGCATCGCGGGAGGCAAAGTGGATGATCGCCTCGGCCAGCTGTGGCGGGCAGGCCAAGCCCCCCAGACAGCGCAGCGCCACCTCTCCTTCCAGCCGGGCCGTGGGTGCGCCGCAGACCGGACAGTTCGCAGGAGGCAACACCTGACGTTCCAGGCCGCTACGCTGATCTGCCAGCACCTTGACCACGGCCGGGATCACATCGCCGGCCCGTTCCACCACCACCCGGTCACCGATCCGCACGTCCTTGCGCTCGATCTCATCCCAGTTGTGCAGCGTGGCACGCGAGACCGTCACCCCGGACAGCTCCACCGGCCTGAGCAGCGCCACCGGCGTGATTACCCCGGTGCGCCCCACCGATAACTCGATCGCCTCCAGCACGGTCTCGGCCTGACGGGGCGGAAACTTGCAGGCCACTGCCCAGCGGGGCGAACGGCTCTTCTCGCCCAGCTCCTGCTGCAGACGCAGCTCATCCACCTTCAGCACCGCACCGTCGATCTCGTAGGGTAGCTGGTCACGCTGGGCCAGCAGATCACGGTAGTACTGAACGGCCCCATCAATGCCGCTGACCGTCCGTTGCCGGTCGCTGATCGGCAGGCCCCAGCCTGCCAGCTGCGCCATCAAACCGCTTTGGGTCGTTGCCGCTACGGCACCCTCCACCAGGCCAACACCGTAACAGACCATCGCCAACGGACGACGGGCCGCCACCTTGGGGTCAAGCTGACGAATGGAACCAGCGGCGGCGTTGCGCGGGTTGGCGAAGGCCGACTCCCCCGCTTCCTCCCGCTGGGCATTCAGACTCTGGAAGGCGATCAGCGGCAGGTAGACCTCGCCCCGCACCTCTAGCAGCTGCGGCACACCGGCGCCACTCAGGCGCAGCGGCACGTTACGGATGGTGCGGATGTTGGCGGTCACCTCTTCCCCCACCTCGCCATCGCCACGGGTGGAGGCCTGTAGCAGCAGGCCGTCGCGATAGACCAACTCCACCGCCAGGCCATCCATCTTCGGCTCACAGAGATAGGCAATCGCCTGCTGCTCCGACGCCCCCAGGAAACTGCGGGTGCGCTGTTCAAAATCAAGGATCGACGCCTCATCCAGGGCGTTTTCCAGCGAGAGCATCGGCAGACTGTGACGCACCTGGACAAAGCGCTCCAACGGTTGTCCCCCGACCCGCTGGGTGGGCGAGTCCGGGCTCAGCAGGTCGGGCCGCTGCTGTTCCAGCTGCTGCAGCTCACGGAACAGGGCATCGTAGTCGGCGTCACTGATCTCAGGTTGGTCCTGCTCGTAGTAACAACGGTTGTGGTGTTCGATCTGCGCCTTCAGCTCGGCAACCCGGACAGCGTCCGCGTCGGCTGCTGGCGATATGGTGAAAAGTAGCGGCTGATCCATGGAAAACTCCGGGGCAAGGTGAGGCGACTATAGCAAAAAAATCTGCTTCTTCCCCCTTGATTTTTAGAAGCCCGCCGATTATATTCGCCGAGTGTTAGCACTCACTACACCCGAGTGCTAGCAAACCAACCCAGAGAAACCACACCAAACCCCATAGGAAAGGAGCAACACCACATGAAACTGAGACCTCTGCATGACCGTCTGATCGTTAAGCGTCTTGACGGCGAAGAGAAGACCGCCGGCGGCCTGTTCATTCCCGACACCGCCAAGGAGAAGCCCCAGAAGGGCAAGGTTATCGCTGCCGGTAACGGCAAGAAGACCGACGAGGGCAAGACCGTTGCCATGGACGTCAAGGTGGGCGACACCGTGCTGTTCGGCAAGTATGCCGGCACCGAGATCAAGGTGGACGGCGACGAGCTGCTGATGATGCGTGAGGACGATATCCTCGCCGTCGTGGAGTAGGCACTTCGCGTTTCAACGCAAAGACGCAGAGACGCAAAGAAAAGATTTTCAAACAGCAAAACCGCTTTTCACTCTGCGCCTTCGCGCCTTGCTTGCAAACTTTGCGTTAACAAATAGCAACTTACCATTACGGAGGAATAGAGCATGTCCGCAAAAGAGATCCGCTTTAACGAGGAAGGCCGCAACGCCATCCTCAAAGGTGTCAACGCACTGGCCGACGCCGTCAAGGTAACCCTGGGCCCCAAAGGCCGCAACGTGATCATCGAGAAGTCCTTCGGCTCCCCCCTGATCACCAAGGACGGCGTGTCCGTGGCCAAAGAGATCGAGCTGGAGAACAAGTTCGAGAACATGGGCGCACAACTGGTGAAGGAAGTTGCCAGCAAGACCTCCGACGTGGCCGGTGACGGCACCACCACCGCCACCGTGCTGGCCCAGGCCATCTACCGTCAGGGCGCCAAGCTGGTGGCCGCCGGTCACAACCCGATGGAGCTGAAGCGCGGCATCGACAAGGCCGTGGAAGTGATCGTGGGCGAGCTGCAGCAGATCTCCAAGCCGATCAAGGACCACAAGGAGATCGCCCAGGTCGGCACCATCTCCGCCAACAACGACAAGACCATCGGCGACATCATCGCCGAGGCCATGGAGAAGGTCGGCAAGGAAGGCGTGATCACCGTCGAGGAAGCCAAGGCGATGGAGACCTCGCTCGAGACCGTGGAAGGTATGCAGTTCGACCGCGGCTACCTCTCCCCCTACTTCGTCTCCGATCCGGAGCGGATGGAGGCCTCCCTGGAGAACGCCATCATCCTGATCTACGACAAGAAGATCTCCAACATGAAGGACATGCTGCCGGTGCTGGAGCAGACCGCCAAGTCCGGCCGTCCGCTGCTGATCATCGCCGAGGACATCGAGGGCGAGGCCCTGGCCACCCTGGTGGTCAACAAGCTGCGCGGCGTGCTGAACGTCTGCGCCGTCAAGGCCCCCGGCTTCGGCGACCGTCGCAAGGCGATGCTGGAAGATATCGCCATCCTGACCGGCGGCAAGGTGATCTCCGAAGAGATGGGCTTCAAACTGGAGAACACCACCATGGATATGCTGGGCCGCGCCAAGCGTATCGTGGTTGACAAGGACAACACCACCATCATCGACGGCGATGGCGCCGACGCCGATATTCAGGGCCGCGTCAAGCAGATCCGCGCCCAGATCGACGAGACCTCCTCCGACTACGACCGCGAGAAGCTGCAGGAGCGCCTGGCCAAGCTGGTGGGCGGCGTGGCCGTGATCAAGGTCGGTGCAGCCACCGAGACCGAGATGAAGGAGAAGAAGGCCCGCGTGGAAGACGCACTGCACGCAACCCGCGCAGCGGTTGACGAGGGCATCGTCCCCGGCGGCGGCGTGGCCTACATCCGCTCGCTGAAGGCCCTGGACAAACTGAAGCTGGACGCCGAGCAGCAGTTCGGCGTGACCATCATCAAGAGCGCCCTGGAGGCCCCGATCCGTCAGATCGCCGACAACGCCGGCATCGACGCCTCGATCGTGGTGGACAAGGTCCGTCGCGGCAAGGATGCCTACGGCTATAACGCTGCCGACGACACCTACGTCGACATGCTGCAGGCCGGTATCATCGACCCGACCAAGGTCTCCCGCTGCGCCCTGCAGAACGCCTCCTCCGTGGCCGGCCTGATGCTGACCACCGAGTGCATGATCGCCGAGAAGCCCAAGAAGGACACCCCAATGCCGGCTATGCCCGGCGGCATGGGCGGTATGGGCGGCATGGATTACTAAGCCGTCTGTCGCTGCAGCAGCACTGAAATGCGGGTGGGGGATCGTTCCTCCACCCGCCTTTTTTACTGGCGCAAATCACCGTAACTCCTTATTTAATCTGGACAGTCAACAAAAAGTAGGGTACTTACACAGGTTGTTAGTCACCATTAACGATCTGGGGTTTCAATGGCGCGTATAACGGCGGTAAGCTTCGATGCGGATGAGATTCGGGTCGTCACGGGACGACGCACTCGCAGCGGATTCATCGTCGAACGTTCGCTCCAGCTGACCAGCGACCAACTGGACGCCTTTCTGCAGCATGATCGTGCCCAGGAATATCTGGTGGCGGTTAACCCAGAAAACGCCCAGTTTGAGACCATCACCATCCCCCCGGTTGAGACCAAGCTTGAAGCGACTCTGATCAAGACCGAGGCGGCCCGCCTGCACCCCGAGCTGCTGCCGTTCTCCTGCTCCTGGCGCGTGATCGGCGACCTGCCCCAAGAGGGCCGCACCGTACGCAAGGTGGCCTGCTGCCTGGTTCCCCACCAGAGCATTGAACCGGTACTGAAAACCTTTACCCGCCACGGCAAACCCATCAGTCGGCTGGTTGCTGCACCAGTGGCCCTGGCGGCTCTGGTCCGGTCAGTTGCCAACCTTGCTGAACCACTGCTCTGCGCCCACGATGCCGGCACCAGCAAACTGCTCTTCCTGCTGGAGGACGGCGCCGTCACCTTCAGCCGCACCATCTCTTCGCAGGAGCCCGGCTGGGACCTGTTTGACCGCCAGAACGTTGCCATGACTGCGGACTACTGTTTCCAGTCGCTGCGGGTACGGCCGTCACGGGTGCTGGTGCTGAATCCGGCAAGCGAGCTGGATCAGGATGGCCCGCCACCGCGCCTTGAAGCCCTGCAGCTGCCCGAGTCGCTGCAAAGCGGCCTTGCGCCCGAGATCATGCAGCAGTACCAGGTGCCGTTCATGCTGGCCGCATGGCCGCTGCCCGCCACCACCAACCTGTTGCCGGACAGCTACCGCTCGGCCCGGCTGCAGCAGACCGTGCTGCAACGCAGCGGTCAGCTGTTTGCAGCGGCCAGCATTGTTCTGGCGCTGCTGATTATACAGCAACTGTTTGTGCTGCGGACCGTTACGGCCGCCATCAACGAGCTGCAGCGTCAACAGACCGGCCTGAGCGAGGTTTTCCAGGCCCACCGTAGCGCCGTTAGCGAACGGGATCAGGCGTTACCGGTACTCAGTGTGATCAGCGGCCTGCAGGCTGCTCCCGACATCCCCGGCACCATGGTGGCCATCGACAGCCTGCGCGTACCGCAAACCAGCATCAACACACTGGTTGCACGGCGCGATCAGGAGTCGCTCAGCCTGCAGCTGAGCGGCACAGTGACGGCCACCAGCTTTGCCGCCACCCAGGAACGGTTCGAGGCCCTGCAGAGCGCCCTGCAGCAGATTAAAGGGATCACGCCGGGCCCCTATCAGCTCGATCTCAAGACGCAAGCATTCACCATCGAGGTCATCCGCAAGCCATGATTGCGACCCTGCACAAACGCAACCGCCAACTGGCGTTGAGGCTGGCCCTGGCCCTGCTGGCCTTTGTCGTACTGGGCGTGACCCTGGCGCTGCTGCTGCGCACCAATCAGTCGCGCCAGGCCTTGCGTGACCAGCATGCCCGCATTCTGGCCAACCTGCCGCTCATGCAGACCGAAACCGCCACGATTCAGCAACAGATGGCCGACTTCCGCCGGACATTGCCCGCCGGTCTTGGCAGCCGTTCGCCCGAGCTGACCCTCTACGCCCGGCTGGACGAGATCAAGCGTACGCTGCAACCGCTTGAGATGACCGTCACCGCCCCCGAGTCCAAAGATGGCGTGTTGTCGATCGGCTTCAACCTGAAACTGCCGCTGGCACGCTACAATGCGCTGGTTAACGGCATGGGACAACTGCAGACAACCCTGATTCCTTTTGTTGACTTCAAGGAGCTCTCCCTTGATGCCAAGACCGCTGAAGGCGCCATCACGGTAGTTGGCAACGTCGTCCTGCCGACCATGGCCGGAGGAACACCATGACCCTGCAGCAACACCAGATCACCATTCTGGCCGTCATCGCCTGCCTGGTTGCCCTGCTGATCCCGGCACTGGTCTACCAGCAGCTGCAGTTTGCACCGAAGCTCAAAGCTACTGAACGGGCCGTAGCCGAATTCAAGCCGACTGCGCTGCAGGTTCCCAGCAGCGCCTGGCAACCGGTGTCACTGCGCCTGCCGGTAACACCGCAACAGCCTCAGGCAGTACCCGCCATGGCCGGTGCTGCCGCTACGCCGGCGCTCGCCATACCGTCCGCGCCGCCGCTGCAGGCCCCCACGGTCTCGTTCATCCTGAGCGATGGCGGCAAGGATATGGCCATCATTAACGGCGCCGTCCTTAAGGTAGGCGATCGCTATCAGGACTGGCAGGTGACGCGGATCGAACGTACCCGGGTATTACTTACAGGAAGAAAGGGACCGTTATGGCTAACCCTGCAGTAATCATAGGACGCAGCATCACCACCGCACTTCTGCTGATTTTTTTGGGGCTGGGCCTGTTGGCCGGTTGTGCCAATCAGCCGCCGGTTGCCCCACGGGCCGCATCGGGACAAACCCTGATTCCACCGGTTCGCTCACAGGAACCGTTCATTACCGGCAACATCAAGGAGCTGGAAAAGCAGGCGCCGCCGCCGGCCACCCTGGAGACCCCCGATTACCAGCCGGTCAGCGACGATGTAACGCCGGCCCGCACCCGGCTGGTCAACATCCAGGCCCGCAATACCGCACTGGGTGACATCCTGCACGTAATCGCCGATGCGGCCGGCCTAAACCTGATCATCGGCGACGGCGTCCAGCAGGACCGCCTGATCACCATCACCCTCAAGCGGGTCACCGCCGACGATGCCCTGTCCACTATCCTCAATTCGGCCGATTACTTCTACACCGTCAAGGACAACATCCTCTCGGTGGAGGCCACTGGCAGCAAGGTCTTTGAACTGGGCCATCCGGCGCTGGTGCAGGGCTACAACGTTGATGTGGGCGGCGATATCCTGGGCAGCGCCGCCGAACTGAGCGCCAGCGGCTCAGGTTCCGGCAGTTCCAGCAGTTCCGGCAGCTCAAGCTCCAGCGGCTCTTCCAACATCAAGGGCACCATCAACCAGACCATCAAACATGACGCCAAGGCCTTCGATTTCTGGGAATCCTTGGAAAAAAATCTTCAGATGATGCTAGGCAAGCAATTTGAAACCAGCACCTATCAAGCCGAAGCCTCTCGCCAAATGCGAGATCAAAATGATGTTGCGGCAAACACAGCCCAAGCTGAAGAGAAAAGGATTTGGGAACGTTCATTCGCTGGAGATCCTAAACAGCGGGTCGTAGTCAACCGGCTGACCGGCACCATCATGGTCACGACCACCCGCCGCAACCTGGCAGCCATCGAGCAGTACCTTGATCTGGTCAAGGCCGCCCTTGGCCGCCAGGTGCTGGTGGAGGCACGGGTGGTGGAGGTGCAACTGAACGAGGGACTACAGTTCGGTATCGACTGGGATTTTCTTGATTCGATCCGTTGGTTCAACACCAGCGGCACGATAGCCGGCGGCTTCGGCAACACGGTCAACTCAGCGGCCAGCGCGGTGAGCGGCGGCGCCTTCCGCCTGGGCTACAGTGGCAGTAACGTGCAGTCGCTGTTAACGGCCCTCAAGACCCAGGGTGAGGTCAAGACCCTCTCCAACCCCCGCATCCATGTCATGAACGGCCAGACCGCGCTGCTGACCGTGGGACGCAACACCAACTACGTCTCCAAGATCACCTCCACCACCACGGCCACCAGCGGCACGCCGATCACCACCTTCACGGTGGATACCAGCAACGTGTTGTCCGGCATCATGATCGGCCTGGCACCGCACATCAACAGCAAGGGCGAGATCAGCATGTCGGTCACCCCGATCATCTCCGATCTGGTGCGACTGGAAGAAAAGGCCATCGGCACCGATGTCAACAACCAGTTTGTGATCTCGATCCCCACCGTTGATCTGCGGGAGCTGTCCACCACGGTCAAGGTGCGCAACGGCGAGATGATCGTGATCGGCGGCCTGATCGCCAACAAGCAGGATCAGGTGGATGAGAAGATCCCCCTGATCGGCGAGATCCCCTGGTTTGGCACCCTCTTCTCGCGCAAGAACTATCAGGACAAACGCTCGGAACTGGTGGTGGTGCTGCAGCCCTACCTGATCGGCAGCAACTAGGAGACAACCATGGCCGCACCGATCAAGATCGGCGAACTGCTCAAGGCCAATGGCCTGCTCAGCGACAAACAGCTGCATATCGCCCTCGAACAGCAGAAGGTGACCGGCGACATCCTGGGCGACCTGCTGATCCAGCTGGGATTCGTCACCGCCAGCGAGTTCGCCCGCACCATCGCCGAGCAGTTTCACCTCGATTTCATCGACCTGCACGAGGTGCAGCCGCACAAAGAAGCACTGCAGCTGATCGCCAAGGATATGGCGGAAAAAGGTGGCTTCATCCCGCTGGCACTGGTGGAAGACAGCCGTCTGGCCATCGGCATCACCAACCCCAGCAACATTGTTGCCGTGGATATGGTCACCAAGCTGACCGGCAAGCAGCCGCGCGTCTTCCTGGTTGACAAGGACGCCTTTCAGGAGACCCTGGAAAAGGCCTACTTCTTCATCACCCACCCGATCCAGCAGCGGATGGAACAACTGATCGGCTCGCTCAAGCAGATCACCGGCACGGTGCCGGGCGCCACCATCGCCGAGCTGATCGACCTGCTGATGATGGACGGCCTCCGCAAGCGGGCCACCGATATCCATATCAGTCCGGCCCAGGACGTGACCCACGTCTTTTACCGCATCGACGGCGTGCTGCAGCACGGCCACAGCATCCAGAAACAGGTCCACAGCGGCCTTGTCTCACGGATCAAGGTGCTCTCACAGCTGGACATCGCCGAACAGCGCCTGCCCCAGGATGGCGCCTTTACCTACGAGTTCCTCTCCAAACGCTTTGACGTGAGGATATCCACCGTACCGACCATCTTCGGCGAAAACCTGGTACTGCGCCTGCTGGCCGGCAACGGCCCGCTGGTACGGCTTGAATCACTGGGCCTGCCTGAAGACACCACCCGCATGGTCAAGCGGCTGTTCCAGAAGACCTACGGCATCATCCTGATCGCCGGCCCCACCGGCAGCGGCAAGACCACCACCCTTTACGCCGCCCTGCGGGAGCTGAACCGGTTGGAACGCAACACTATCACCGTTGAAGACCCGGTGGAATACCGTCTGAGCTTTGTCAAGCAGAGCCAGGTCAACGAAAAGGCCGGTTTCGACTTTGCCATGGCCGCCCGTAACTTCATGCGTCAGGACCCGGACGTCATGCTCCTGGGCGAGATTCGCGACGAAGAGACCGCCCAGATCGCGGTGCGGGCCGCCATCACCGGCCACCTGGTGCTCTCCACCGTCCACACCAACGATGCGGTCACCGCCATCCCCCGCCTGCTGGATCTGAAGCTGGATGCTTTCCTGCTCTCGTCGGCCCTGACCGCCGTCATCGCCCAGCGTCTGGTGCGTAAGATCTGCCCCAACTGCCGTGAAGAATACGATCTTGATGAAGAAGAACAGGAACTGTTCCGCAAGTGCGGCTACGACCTGAAGCGTGCAGTGCGCGGCGGCTGCTGTGCTGAGTGCGACTGCACCGGCTTCCTGGGCCGGGTGGCCATCTGCGAGGTACTGGTGGTGGACGACGCAATACGTCAGATGATCTTCGACGGTTCATCCACCGGCTCCATCATTGAGGCGGCCCGCAAAAACGGGATGCGCTCGCTGTTGGAAGACGGCATCATGAAGGCTGCCCAAGGCCTGACCACCGTAGCTGAAGTCCTGCGGGTCGCCGGATGATCAGTTTCCGCTATCGTGCCGTGGATGCCAGCGGCAAACAGATCAGCGGTCAGATCGAGGCCGACTCGATCGAGGCAGCCAGCAGCAACCTGGCAGCCCGTGGTTGCTTCCTGCTCAGCATCACACCGGCCCGGGATCTGCTCTCAAAGCTGCGCGCGCAGCTGCTCAAACAGCGGGTACGGCGCAGCGACATCATCGAACTGGCCAGCAACCTGTCGGTGATGGTGGGGGCCGGCATCCCGATCACCATGGCCCTGGGCGACATCATCGACTCGATCACCAACACCACCCTGCAGACCACCCTGGCTGACGTCAAACAGGAGATCGAGCAGGGCTCCACCTTCTCCGACGCCATTGAACGCTACGACGACCTGTTTCCCGATATCTTCATCCGGCTGGTGCGGGTAGGCGAAGAAACCGGCCGCTTTGAAAAAAGCCTGGCCGACGTGTCCGAACACCTGCAGCGGATGGAAGACCTGGCCTCGGCCATCAAACGGGCCCTGATCTACCCCACCTTTGCCATCATCAGCACCCTGGGCGCCCTGGTTTTCTGGCTGGTCTACGTACTGCCCAAGATCATCAGCACCCTGACCGGCATGGGGGTCAAACTGCCGCTTCTGACCCGCATCCTGATGGCTGCCAGCGATTACACCCAGCGTTTCTGGTATCTGGCGCCGGTTCTGGTGGTTGGCTGGCTACTGCTACTGAAGCTGCTCAAGCGCAACGAAAGCTTCTGTTACCGCCTTGATCAGCTCAAACTGAAGCTGCCGATCTACAGCCTGATCGAATACAACCGCTTGCTGGCCCTGCTGGCGGAACAGATGCGGATCCTGATCGTGGCAGGTCTGACCATCGACCGCACCCTGGGGATCGTCTCGGCGGTGATGCGCAACCGCGTCTTTTTACGTTCCCTGGAAACCGTCCGTGAAGAGATCACCTACGGCAGCGGCATTGCCGAGGCCATGCGCAAGCACCCGGTCTTTCCGGTACTGATGGTGCGCCTGGTGGGTATTGGTGAAAGCAGCGGTTCGCTGGACAACCAGTTCAGCTTTCTGGCCGGCCATTACCTCAAACAACTGGACGACATCTCGGAAAAACTGGGCAAGATCATCGAACCGATGGTGATCGGCTTTATCGGCATCATGTTCGCCGTGATCATCATGGGTCTGCTGCTGCCGGTCTATGATCTGATCTCCGCTGTTGGAAAGGGCTAGTACGTCATGAGCACCTCCTACCTCGATTTTTACGGACTGCAGGAAGATCCGTTCCGCCTGACCCCCGATCCGGCCTACTACTACCCCTCCAGTGAGCATGCCAACGCGCTCATGTCACTGGAGTATGTGATGAACAACCGGGAAGGCTTCTGCCTGCTGACCGGCGAACCGGGCACCGGCAAGACCACCCTGCTGCGTATTTTTATCAACACCTGGCAGGAACAGGCCGAAATCGCCCTGATCATGACCCCCCGGCTGCGGCCGGAAGAATTCCTGCAGGCCATACTGGAAGACCTGGGGGTTATTTATCCGCTGTCCGGCAACAAAAACGACATGATCAAGGAGTTTCGAGATTTCCTGCTGGAGCACGCCGGCCAAGGCCGCCGGGTGGCGATTGTGGTCGATGAGGCCCAGCAACTGCCGGATGACACCCTGGAGGAGTTGCGGCTGCTCTCGAACCTGGAAACCGAAAAGGAAAAGCTGCTGCAGATCATCCTGGTGGGACAACCGGAACTGGTCGACAAACTCTCAAGCGCCCCGTTCAGGCAACTGAACCAACGCATCTCAGTGCGCGCCTCGCTCTCGCACCTGTCGAGCCAGGCCACAGCCGACTATCTGGCCACCCGCCTGCATCGTGCCGGGGCACGGGCCGCCACCCTGTTCGACCCGACTGCCAGCCAGGAGATTTACCGTTCTTCCAACGGCGTACCGCGCCTGATCAACCTGATCGCCTCGCGCAGCCTGATGGTTGGTTTTTTGGAGGGCAAACCGGTGGTACAGCAACGACAGGCCGCACTTGCCGCCAAAGAGGTGGTGCAGCAGGAGCGGCAGGCGGAAAAACGCAACCCAACAAGAACGGCACAACTCTGGTGGCTGGCCGCTGCTGGCGTGGTGGCCCTACTGGTGGTACTACTGGTGATGTTCTGGCGGGGGTAACGGGGGATTAACGCAAAGAGTGTAAGGCAAGACGCAAAGGCGCAAAGAAAACCAATGAACGAAAACGAGATCAGCCACGCCATTATTGAAAGCGCCATCGAGGCACACAAAACTCTTGGCGGCCCCGGACTGCTCGAATCAGTCTATGAAGAAGCACTGGTGTGGGAGTTGGAACACAGAGGATTCAAGCTGGAGAGGCAACTGACCGTTCCGATCAGCTACAAGGGCAACAAGCTTTCTTCAATTTTACGGCTTGATCTACTGGTAAATGATGCCGTCATAGTAGAAATAAAGTCGGTAGCAGCCTTTAATCCCATCTTTGAAGCACAACTGCTCACCTATTTACGCTTGCTAAACAAGCGGCTCGGGCTGGTACTAAACTTTGGTTGTCATACGCTGAAAGAGGGTATTTACCGGGTAGTCAACAGACTTTAAGGGTTTCTTTGCGCCTTTGCGCCTTGCTTTCCAACTTTGCGTTAAACCGCTTTTATTGATCTAACATCTTGATCCGCTCCCTGGCCAGATCCTTTGGCCGCTGCCCGCTATCAGGCAGGGCGGTCAACTCACGATACACTTTTAGCGCCTCTCGCTTGTTACCCTGTTGCTCATAGAGACGCCCTTGCCCCAGATAGCCCTGGGCATCGCCCCCTTCAGCCAGGCGACGGTAGGTCTTGAGTGCATCATCCAGCGTGCCGGCCCGCTCCTGCGACAATGCCAGGTTGTACAACGCGCTGCGGTTGGACGGATCGAGCGTAACCGCCTTGGTGAACATGCCGCGGCTGGCCGCAGCATGTCCCAGGTTACCATGGGCGATGCCGGCGTTGATGATGGCCGAGACATAATCGGGCTTGGTTGACAAGGCACGGTTGGCAACCTGCAACGCCTCAGCATCCATCCCCAGGCGCAGCATGGTGCTGGCCACGTTGTTCATGATCCGGTAGTTGTCCGGATCGGCCTCCAGGGCCTTCTGGTACTGGTTCAGCGCGGTCAGGTAATCCCGCCGGGCCTCGGCATTGCGGGCCGCAAACAGGTGGGCATCGACAATGCTGCGATCCCTAGGCGCTGCCGTGCGTTCCGGCGGGCTAGCAGGCTGCTCGGCCGGGGCGCTGCGTTTCATGGCCTGCGCCACCCGGACCGGCCTGGCTGCCGATCGAGCCGGCTTTTGAACGGTCTGAACAGCCGCTGGAGCCGATGTGGCCACTACCTGCGACTGCGTTGCCGATGAGAGCGGCGGCTGCACCGCCACCAGCGGCTCGGCTTGGGGCAGCGGCTGGGGCCGCACCACCGGACGCACCGGAGCGGGTCGGGTGTTCAGATAGATGCCCAGCAGCGCACCCACCGCAATGGCTGCCACCGCAATGCCGCCGATCAGATAGTACCTGCGACGATCACCGCCTGTGTTTGAACTGCTGACCGCCTGCAGCACCCCGGGCGGTATCTCGGCCTTGGCTTGGTTTGGTTCGGTTTTTTTCAGCAGATTGGCAAGGATACTCATGCAGCTCCCGGTGTACGAAGCATTTGATCTTACAGGGAAGTAGCAGCCCAACCGCCACCTGTCAACTAAAATCAGGCCCGATTGACCGGCAGTACCCTTTCACAAGCCGATGCCTGCTCCCCATGCAAGCACCGAAAAACATACTTTTTTCTTGATTTTTTTCATCAGCTAACCGATCTTGACAAATACGTATTTTGATTTAGCATTACCACCTTGTCACATCAGCCTTATCGTACATGCATTCCATACAA
>Ga0265295_1001716_pt1 | contig 37500 bp, 26 predicted proteins | sample Munlansysbiofilm_FD_192503 | JGI IMG/M metagenome (GOLD analysis project Ga0265295, IMG submission 192503) | Leachate microbial communities from a municipal landfill in Southern Ontario, Canada - Methane capture system biofilm | ecosystem: Engineered > Solid waste > Landfill > Unclassified ... | reverse complement strand
CTGTTTTTTGATCATATACTTCACTAAGCCAGTAATTAGCGGTAATTGCTCCACTATTATTAAGAATAAGGCCGCCTAGAGAGTAGTTTACCGTTGAGTTTTCTTTAACGCGCCAATCGGAAACGTGTAAATATTGTTCAACAGTTTGTTTATAGTTAAACATCGTCGCTTTCGCATTACGCATTCTTTCGCGGTCTTTACGGTAGAGAATATAGCGTTTGGCGACAACTTTATCTTTTTCCATTAAATATTTTTCGACTTCATCTTGGACAACTTCAATATCAACAATGTCCTCGTCGCGGGCATTTAAAATATTTGCAATATCTGCAGCAAATAAAAGCGCATCAACATCCCGGTCTCCACCAAAAGCTAAGTTAACAGCATTAGCAATTTTGGTTGCATTGAATTTTTGTAAACGTCCATCACGTTTTTTAATTTGTCTAACCATAAATAATCTCCTCTTCTACTAAGGTTCAGTCCTTAGCCTTAACTCTAAATTAACTTTAAGTATGTATAACTATTTAAGCACACAAAAAGTGTTTATCATTTATAAGAAATGTCAACATCATCGCCGCCACTCCTAGCTTTTTTTGCTATGTACTTTTAATCTACTAATTATCTTCTAAACGCCATCTTTGCTTAAAGAAAAAGTGTCGTTTAGGACACTGTCTTATAATTAGCGGCACCAAAAATAGTGATTTTATTGTTGACAATGTTTGTCAATAATGTTTTTACTCACTAGTAGTCCTGAGTAAGTGGCAAACATTAAATTGTAACCACCACTAACGCCATCGATATCGAGCGCTTCCCCTAAAATGTAGATATTATTATGTTCATTTAATGCCAAGTTATGCGCGTTTATTTGCTCTAAATCAACTCCGCCACTCATAAGTTGGCCCTTGTCGTGAGTCAACACAAAATTTTGACTAAGCTTAAATTTTAAATCAGTAAGTAAGCACATAAGTTCATTGATATTAATGTTTTTGGCCATTCTACTCGCTAAATAATTAGCAAGTTGTTCACTAACGATGCCTTTAAAAACGTTGTTATCAATTTGACGTTTAGTTAGAAGTGAGATGACTTCATCTTCACTACCCTCAATTAGATTTAATGAAAGAGTATAATCGCTATTTTGATACTGACGGTAATCCCAAGTTAGTTGGCTACTTGCAATAAAACTAGCAATCCCGCTTAAACTATCACGCTTAAATAAGATTTCACCAGCCTCACGCGTAATGAGGCGCGCACCATTTTTAATCGTCAAAGTTGCTTTTACTTTTTCGTTTTCAATGACACGTAAGTTTTCCTTAATCATGAGCGGACCGCTCGTTGGATAAAAGGGCGTTGTTTTTATATTAAGGCTTTCAAAAAGATGAGTATTATCATTATCAACATTCACTTTAGGATCATAGGCACTACTACCTGTTGCAAGTAAAAGATAGTCATAACTCTTGTCATTAACGATTACTTTATCGCCTTTTGTTTCAACTCTTGTTATATCACTATTTAATAAGGCATTAACATTACTTTGTAAATGATTTACTAAATAGTTAGCTAGGCTTCTGGCACTGCGGCTATAAGGGTAGCCTCGTCCTTCTTCATCAGTAAAAGTAAGGACTCCTAAGTCACGGTAAAACGTTTTGACAAATTCGACTAAATTAGGATGATTCTTAATGAAGTCAGGATTGTTATAACTAGTTTCATCTACGTTAATATTGAAAATGTTAGCTTTTCCGTTTCCTGTTTTTAATAGTTTTTTTAGTAATCTATCTTCCCGTTCATAAATATCAACGCTAAAGTTAAGGGGAAAAGTTAAAGCGGCGGTAACGCTACTTACGCCACCGCCGATAATTGCAATTTTGACTATTTGTTTATTTTCTTTTGGCATTCCGTTTTCTTCTTGAGGATTTGTTTTTACTAATATAGAAGTAAGCGCCAACTCCAAGCAAGATTACAAGGGCAGCGCCAGCAACAACGTACATCCAAACTTGCCCTTCAGTGGCCTTAAATTCTGCCCACATTTCAATGACTTTTTCATTGGCGTCACCAAAGTCACGGAACACAACAGCCCGTAAGATTTCCTCTTCACTTGGGTATTGTGTTGTTAGTTGGGCACCAACGTATTCTGGTTCTATGTAAAATACTGCATCAGCAATATCATGATCTTCAAGTGTGCCTTCAAAAAAGTAAGTTAGGTCAATTTCAACTTTACCAGTCGTATCACCTGTCACTACTTCTTCATAATCAAGAACATAATCTAAAATGCTATCTCCAGCAATAAAGGATGTATAGCCAATATAATCAATATTTAAGGTTGCAATTGGTGGATTAGAAACAAAGTCAATAAAGGCATGAGCTAAGTCTTTATTCGCACCTTTTGGCATCACGAAAGCATCATACCAAATGTTTGTCCCTTCTTTAGGAACAGAATAGCGAAGGACATCTTTGCCACTTTCAGCGGCTTGATAAATTGCATAAACTGCATCACCGCTCCAGGCCGTATTAATTGAAATAGTTCCACGAACGATATCATTTTTACCTTGGTCAACTTCAGTGCCATAAATGTTTGATTTTAAACTCTTAAGTGCTTCGCCAACTGCAGCGATGGTTGCATCACTTGTATCGTTAAGAAGATTACTAAGCGCGAGGTTATAAGCTTCATCACTTAAGGTGCCATTTTCATTTTCATTAGCAAGCGCGACAATATCATCGTGATAAGCGTGCATGAGTCCTATCATGTAGCCTTCACGCATACTATCTTTTAGGGCAATTTCCTTATGGTATTTTTCATTCCATAAGATTGACCAACTTTCCATATCGACGGCTTCAGCAACTTCAGTGTTATATAGAATACCTAAGGTCCCCCACATATAACCAGCCGCATATTCATCCCAGCCCATATCCGCAAAGAGGTTTTGGAGTCGGGGCGAGGCATAAGTTGTGTAGTTTGGCATTTTACTTGCATCGATTGTTTCTAGTCTATCTTCACGGATGAGACGTTCAATCATATATTCACTAGGAACGAGTAAGTCATATTGTGTGCCGCTTAAGGCAATCGTATTATACATTTCTTCGTTGGTCGAAAATGTATTATATTCGACGTTAATTGTTATCCCAGTTTTTACTTTATAGTCTGCAATAAATTGATCAACGATTGAGGCCTCATCGCCACTTCCTTCTGGTTCATAAATATAATCTTCCCAGTTATAAATGCGTAGAGTCGTGCTTGCTGCATCAAGTTTAGTAATTGTTTTAGCTGTTTCATTCGTAAGCGAAACCGCTAATAGACCGGTTAAGGCAATAAGTGTGCCAACTAATAATTTGTTTGTATTTTTCATGTTTACATAACTCCTTTTCTTAATATAACCCGTTTGTTCGCGCGTTCTTGAGCCTTTGACTTTTTCTTTCTTCCATTAACGACGACAATGAGCGAAGTAATGACGAAGATATAAGTCGTGAGAGCGCGTAACTCTGCGGGAATTGTTGATTTAACGATAACGCCTTGGACATAGGTCGAGAGCGTATCAAATGACTTATCACGAAGGAAACTTGTAATAATAAAGTCATCTAGTGATAAGGTAAAGGCTAAGAGAAAGCCTGAGATAATGCCTGGCATAATTGAAGGAATAACAACCTTACGTAATGCATACATTGGTTTAGCCCCTAGATCAAGCGCGGCTTCATAATCGTTAGGGTCCATTTGTTGAAGTTTTGGTTTAACGTTAAGATAGACAAAACTTATCGTGAGAACTATATGCCCTATTAGAAGTGTAAAGAAGTTATTTCCCGTTAAAGTAATACCAAGCGAAGCCATACTATCAACAGTAATTTTAAATAATAAGGCTAGTGATATTGCAATAACAACATCAGCGTTGACAACTGGTATTTCATTAACTGTTTCCATAATTTGTTTTGGCTTCTTCCGCATATAGAAGACACCTATCGCCCCAACTGTTCCTAGTAACGTCGCAACAAGGGCGGACACACTAGCAATAAGGAGTGTATTTAAAAGCGCTGGCATGATTTTTGAATGGAGAAAAACGTCACGGTAAAGTCTTAAAGTGAATCCGTTCCACATTCCTGTAATGGGCGCGTCTGTAAAAGAAAAGACCATTAAGAAGAGAATAGGTAAGTACATTAAAAATAAGATGAAGTAAATATAAATATTACCAACTACTTTTTTTACCATACGTTAAGCTCTCCTTTCTGACTTTTTTTAGCAAATCCGCGACTGACAAGCACGCTAGCAAAAATTAAGACAAGCATAATAAGAGCGAGGAAGGAACCGTCATGCCATTGATTTTGTGTAAAGTAAATTTCAATATATTTACCAAATAAGGTTACTTTACCCTCTCCTAAGATGTCACTAATGACGTAACTTGTCATCGTTGGCATAAATACCATCGTCGCCGCACTGACTACTCCTGGCATTGTCATCGGTAAGATAATTTTTCTAAATGTCCGAATCGGACCAGCCCCTAAATCTTGACTTGCTTCAATTTGACTCTTATCAAGCCGCAACATCGTTGTATATAAAGGCATAATCATAAATGGTAGATAGTTATAAACTAGGCCAATAAGTGTGGCAAATTCAGGATAATCGCCGCCGCCTAGTCCAACATAATTTAGCACATCGCGAAGCGCCCATGTTCTCAGCACAAAGTTAATCCACATTGGCATAATAAAAAGCATGACTAACACAATATTTTTATTAACTTTACGGTCTGCTAGAAAATAAGCAAGCGGATAAGCAATAAGGAGCGAGACAACAGTATTTAATAGCCCAAATATAAGCGAGACAAATAAGACTTGATAGCGACTTGACGAGCCAAAAAAGTTAGTGGCAGGACCAAGGGAAGGCATCATTGAACGATCACTAAAGGCATAAATGCCAATAAGTAAAAGTGGCAACAGGACGAACACGACCATAAATACAATGTAAGGTATTGATAAATAGCGACGTGTGGACCTAATTTGCATTTTTCTTTAGTTCTCCTTTAACTTTTAGGCTAATTTTATTGGGATCAACTTTTAAGGAAACTCTATCATCTTCGTTCCATAAATATTCACTGTTTACGACAAAGTCTTCTTCATCACTTGTACGAACGACGACTTGGTAGTGGTCACCCATATAAATAATTGAGAGCACTTCGCCTTGGACATCACTTGCATCAAGGTTATCACTAATTTCGATATCTTTTAGTTCAATGGTCGCGATGACATCAACATCATATAAATCGTATTTATCGCCTTCTTTACTAACAAGATAGCCTTCTTCATCAACACTTGAGCCCTCTAGTAGTTGGGTCACATCACAGTCAAAGGTATTTTCACCAATCACAACTTGATTGCGTTTATTAATCCAGGCATCTTTATACACGTTAGCGACAATGTTTGATTTCATAATATGAATATTTTCTGGCTCAATATAAATACCAACTTCTTTTTCAAGTTTATGGTCTTTTGTATCTTGGACAATAACTTCGTTCTTACCAACCATGATTGTATATTCATAGTGAACACCCTTAAATACTTTGTTAACAATTTTTCCTTTAACAATCCCCTTATCAAGGCGGACAATTTCGACATCTTCAGGTCTTATGACGACGTCGACCTTTTCATTACGAGGAAAATCATCAACACATTCAAATACATTGCCTAAGAAGCGAACTTGGTTTTTCGCACTCATGCGACCGTTATAAATATTAGATTCGCCAATGAAGTTAGCAACAAAAGCATTTTTTGGTTCGTTATAAATATCAATTGGGGTGCCAATTTGTTGAATAAGGCCATCATTCATGACAACAATCGTATCACTCATTGTCAGCGCTTCTTCTTGGTCATGTGTAACATAAATGAATGTTAGTCCTAATTTAGCGTGAATTTGTTTGAGTTCGATTTGCATTTCTTTACGCATTTTTAAATCAAGCGCGCCGAGTGGTTCGTCGAGTAAGATAATTTCCGGTTCATTAACTATAGCCCGCGCAATCGCGACCCGTTGTTGTTGACCACCAGAAAGAGTAGAAATATCGCGGTCTTCAAATTGTTCAAGATCAACCATTTTTAAAGCTTTGACAACTTTTTGGTCAATTTCTTGATTCGTAAGCTTCCGCATTATTTCTTTGCCTTGTTTATTTTTTCCTTTGATCTTTTTAATTTTTAAACCAAAGGCAATATTATCATATACATCTAAATGGGGGAAAAGTGCATAACGTTGAAAGACGGTATTAACGGGGCGTTTATATGGAGGAAGATGTGAAATATCTTTGCCGTTAAGAATGATTTGTCCTTTAGTGGGCAGTTCAAAACCGGCAATCATTCGTAAAGTCGTTGTCTTCCCGCAGCCACTAGGTCCGAGGAAGGTGACAAACTCTCCACGATTAATATACAAATTAAAATTGTCGACAACGGTTTTACCGTCGAACTCTTTACTCACATTGAGTAGTTCAATAATGTAATCTTTTTTATCCATTTTTTTGCTAACCCCCTTAAAGCTTTTTCAAGTAAGAATATATATTAAATTGACACAAAAAACAAACAAAACCGCAAAGAAATAAAGAGATTTTTTAGTGTCACAAAAACAACAAGAATTTAGTGCGATTATATGGGCTAAATACCTATATTTTTCGCTACTATAATTTTAGCACTTTTTTCGCTTCTTTTTGCATGAAGTTTGACGACTATTAATAGCGACATTTTTTATTAGCAAGTTTATCGTCTTACTAAGGCGTCACTACTGCTAACTTTAGCCTTTAAAACACCATCTTATTAAGACTATCTTTAAGGATACGCGCTGAATTTTCTAACTTAAGTTGTTCGTCTTCACTTAGTTTAAGATTAACGACATGATGAATGCCCTCAGCATTAACGACGGCTGGTAAACCTATATATAAATCTTTTTCAATGTCATAAACCCCGTCGTTATAAACAGAAAGAGGGATAATGCTATTTTCATTTTTAAATATTGCATTCGTAATTCTTACAAGCGCCATACCAATCGCGTAGTAGGTGGCGTTTTTACGTTTAATTATTTCCTGCGCAGCATCACGAACCTTAATATAAATTTTATCGAGATCTTGGAATGTTATTTCATCCATGCTTTCAATAACATCAAGCATAGGTTTAACACCAACGTAGGCTTTCGACCAACAAACAAATTCACTGTCGCCGTGTTCACCTAAAATATAAGCGTGAATATTACGGGCATCAATTTTAATGTATTTTGATATTTCAAAGCGGAGGCGAGCAGTATCAAGTAAGGTACCACTTCCGATGACTTTGGAAGTGGGAAGTCCTGATTCTTTCCACGCCACATAAGTAAGGATGTCGACAGGATTAGACGCGACAAGAATAATGCCATTAAAACCCGAGGCCATTATTTGCGAAATAACAGACTTAATAATCGCAGCATTGCGGTTAAGTAAATCAATTCGTGTTTCACCAGGCTTTTGTGAGACACCGGCTGTGATAACAACTAGAGCAGCGTCAGTACAATCTTCATAAGTCCCCGCCGAAATGTTCATCCTTCGACTAGCGAGCGCAAGACCATGGTTAAGATCCATCGCCTCACCTTCAGCTTTATCTTTATTTATATCAATTAAAACTAACTCTTCAGTCGCGCCTTGATTAACAAGGGCATAGGCATAACTCATGCCGACAAAGCCAGTTCCAACAATAACAACTTTTTGTTTTGCCATATTCTTTTCTCCTTTTTACTCTTTAATTATACCTCATCACTATTTATTGTTAGGTTAAGACAATAAAAAAGCCTAAAATTATATGATTTATAAGTGAATTTTACGATGATTGTTTGTATCATTTTTATAAAGCATTATAATAAACACTAATAACTACTAAGGAGGCTTCTTATGAAAGCACAACTACTAACACTCATCGCCTTATTATCAACGACACTTTTAAGTGGCTGTGGTCCTAATGACAATAAGATCGCCCTTACTTATGGGGATAAAACACTTGATACTTATATTCGTCTTGAACGTGAAATTGATTTAACGAGTAAGTTAGACAACAAAGATAACTTTATTCTCGTAAGTTACGCGGATGAAAGCTGTGCGTGCTGGGCTATTTTTGAATCACGTGTTGTGATTCCTTACGTTCAACAATACGATGTACCAATTTACGTTATTCACGCCGATTTAATTAGCACTACTTCTTATTATGGGCTCCCAATTAATTCAACAAAAGAAAACACACCCGTTGTTGGGCTTTATGAGAATGGTACCTATAAGTTTGGCACAAGTTATAACAATGATAATTCCGTCTTTAAAAACTTAAACTCCTTCGTTAATTATATTGATCGTTATATGAGTAGGCCCTATGGCTATTATATTAATTTGTCACAGTTAAATACGCTTTTAAAAGGGAATGAAAAATTCATTTTAAATTGGGGTTTGTCACTTTGCCCAGACTGCAAAACTTTCGACAACATCTTTCTTAAAGACTATCTTAATAAAAATAGTAAAGAAAAAAATACCCCTCTTTATATTATTGAAACACTAAGTGAAGGCCTACGTCTCTTAGATGGGCAGTCTAATACTAGTCACTGGCAAGCACAAAAAGATAAATATGGCCTAAGCGATACGCTAAATAGTGCCTTCGGCTATGGAACTGGTTTCGTCCCGACTTTACAAGTAATTACGCCTAACGGCACTGATTATGTCGCTAGTGGCGATATTAGCCCTATCATCACCGACATGCTTGTATTTCAAAATGAAAATGTCGCCTATGATGAAGCAAATAATCAATTCTATGTTAGTGATTCATATTTCAATGGTGTGCGTGGAACTAAATATTTAGGTGATTATGAGAATCAAATTGGCCAAATCATTGATGAACAATATACTTACGAGGCAAATAGCGAACTGCGTTTTGAAGCTAGTGCTCGTTACGAGATCCAAAAACAATTTGCGACAAAATTCCTTGACTATTACTGGAAATAAATTTATAACTAACAAAAAGCGGAGGATAATACCTCCGCTTTCTTTATGCTTATAAAATTATATTTTTGACGTTTTATTTCTATTCTTAATGTAAATTATGAGCACGATAATTTCATGAACAACTAAGGTAATACTAGATAGTCCAAGTAAAACTAACCACTCCATTAAGCCTAACTTACTTGTTGCAAAAGCAACATTAAGAAAGTCTAATTCTGTGACGGCAAGTTGGAGGATGAGCCCTAGGGCAAAAGCAGTCCAAATTAGCCATTCTTTACGATTGAAAAGATGAATAAAGGACTTCTTAATATTAGTCATTCCTAGCATATGGAAGAGTTGCGAAACACCTAATACAGTAAAAGCGTATGTTTGTGCTCTGACTAGTTCGGCCCCGTCATTAGCAAGTAAATAAGCGCGCATCGAGGCTATCGTTGTTGCTCCACCACTCATTGCAACAATTAAAAATGCTGTCAGTGATAAAAGGGCAATTAAAGTTCCATAGCCAAAAGTTAAAACATAACCGCCGTGAGCAAAAAGACTTTCTTTCGGGTTACGTGGTTTATCCTTCATTAAATCAGGGTCTTTTTCATCGGCCCCTAAGGCAATAGCCGGTACACTATCAGTTATGAGATTAACCCATAAAATATGTAGGGCGGCTAGTGGCGCAGGTAAACCAATTAAAATAGCGACAATCATTGAAATAACTTCACCAAAGTTTGACGAAAGAAGAAACCATACAGTTTTCTTAATGTTAGCGTAAATACCTCTTCCTTCTTCGACCGCTTTACCAATACTAACAAAATTATCATCACTCAGAACCATGTCGGCGGCACCTTTAGCAACATCAGTTCCCGTGATTCCCATTGCAATACCAATATCGGCGGCTTTAAGTGAAGGGGCATCATTGACACCATCTCCCGTCATTGCAACAATTTCCCCGTTAGCTTTAAGTGCTTTAACAATTTGCACCTTGTTTTCTGGCGATACACGGGCAAACACTCTAATTGTTTTTACCGCTTCTTGTAGCTCCTCAGGACTGAGGCGGTCGATTTGTTCGCCGTTCATTGTTTGCTCGTGACTACTAGCAATACCTAACTCACTTGCAATTGCAAAGGCGGTATCAACGTGGTCACCCGTAATCATAATTGTCGTAATTCCGGCATCGAGCAGTTTTTTAACACTAGCTTTGGCTTCAGGGCGAGGTGGGTCAACCATCCCGACAAGTCCGATGAAAATTAGATTTTCTTCTTCGATTTGTGCTTCATTGTATGGCCGGTAAGCTAAACCTAAAACACGAAGCGCACTAGCGGCCATTTTTTCGGAGGCTTTATGAATTTTTTGAATATCTTCTTTATTAATAAGTCTTACTTGTTCATTAACTTTAATATGTGTTGTATGTTTTAAGATTTGATCAAGGGCACCTTTTGTTAAAAGTGTAGCTTGTCCGTTAATAACATTAACCGTTGACATCATCTTGCGGACACTGTCAAAAGGTAGTTCGTCAATCCGTGGACATTCATTTTCTAAATTGGCCTTATTTAAGCGAAAACGATTAGCGAACTCGACAAGGGCGATTTCAGTTGGATCACCATATACCCCGTTATCAATACTTGCATTACTACATAGACTCATGCAACTAGCGAGTTCATTTAGTTCTTGTTCGGCAAAATTATCAAATATACCGACTTTTTCATTGACGTAAGCTTGGACAACTGTCATTTTGTTTTGTGTTAAAGTGCCTGTTTTGTCACTACATATAACACTAACTGCTCCTAGCGTTTCGACACTTGGCAGTTTACGGACAATTGTATTAACTTTAACCATACGCTGCACACCTAGGGAAAGTACAATGGTCACGACAGCGGGTAAACCTTCGGGAACTGCTGCTACTGCAAGCGAAATTGAAGTCATAAACATCGCTAAAATATTATCTAGACTTGGATCTTGAATAAGCGCGACAACAAATAGAAAAACAACGAGAATAACGGTAATAATACCGAGTAATTTTGAAAGATCATGGAGACGTTTTTGTAAGGGTGTTTGCCCTTCAACTTCAGCTTCTAAAAGCGTAGCAATACGGCCTATTTCCGTATTTAAACCCGTCCCAACAACAATACCTTCTCCGCGTCCATACGTAATCGGCGTCGACATAAATACCATATTCAGTCTATCGCCAATTGGTGTATCTTTGGCAAAAACTAACTTTGCATCTTTTTCAACCGGCAAACTTTCTCCAGTTAAACTAGCTTCGCCTGCTTTTAGGTTAATCGCGCTAATAAGTCTAAGGTCAGCAGGAACTGTCCGACCTTCTTCAATAATTACGATATCACCAACAACTAATTCCTCGGCTTTTACTTCCACTAAAAGTCCTTCACGCCGCACGACCGTCGTCGGTGCACTTAATTTTTCAAGTGCTTCAAGCGCCTTATCAGCTTTCATCTCTTGAATAGTGCCAATTATGGCGTTTAGCAAAACAACCGCTAAGATAACAACAACTTCGATAAATTCGAAGGCTTTGCCCTTAGCTAGTGTTTCATATAAATGAAGACTAAAAGAAATAAGTGCAGCTGCGAGTAAGACATAAATCATCCCGTTATTTAGTTGGGCAAAGAAGGCTGCTACGACCGTTCTTTTCTTGCGCCTCGGCAAAAGGTTTTTGCCATAAAGAGCTTGTCTTTGTGCGACAAGTGTATTGGAAAGACCGACACTAGGGTCGACTTTTAAGTCCGCAATAAGATTGCTAAGTTTTTTAGTCTCAATCGCGCCTAAACTTAGGTCTACTCCGCTATCTACTTGTTTTGCTTCTTGAGTTATTATTTTGTTATTCATTGCATCCCTTTCATTTAAAAAGACCTTTGTCCCTCAAAAGAGGTACCAAAGGTCTCGTTTCCAAATAAGGACTTACCAACCAGAGTATAACTCGTGCTGTTGGTGGTAAGAATAACTACTCCCCTTTAGGGTGCTTTTTATTTGGCTCTTAAAGCCATAATTTAGTTTATTATAAATTACTAAATTAGTAAATATATTTACTCATTTAAAGTATAAAACCTTAGAGCTATTCATCTACGGGCTGTTTTGCTAGTTGCTTTTCCTTGTGGCGCGAGAATAAGATAAGTCCACCAAAACTTAGAACAAAGTAAACAATTAGGATGGCTAGAGATACGTATAAGCCCATAGCCCCCCGATAAACAAAACTTAGAATCGCTAAAATTGGTGCACCAAATAAAATTGCAAAGGTACTACCTTCAATTAAATTATCAGAGGCACCTGATTTAAGTTCAGGATCAATTTCTCTTAAAAGAGCGAGTCCGTTAGAGGCCGTGCCAGTTAGGTTACCGTAAAAGACGATAAAGTTATAAATGAAACTTTTCTTAAAGTAGTTCTTCGTGACAAAATAAACATATAAACTTGTCACAATTGTTCCTAGTGTAGTTAGAACGATTAATAGTGTCAAAATACTAGGTTCAGAAATATTTGCAATTTCAATTGAAATAATCGCGGTAATAATCATAAAATCAAAGGCCGTGCCACTAATTCTATTCATCATATAGTTATTAACGTAGCCACGCTTAATAACGTTTTTGCTACGAAGTTTATTATAGATAGATTTAATTAAAACAGTCACTAAAAGGGCAAACAAAAAGTTAAAGCCCCAAAGTAGCGGGCGAAGGAAGGCGATACCTAAAGCATTCACGAACAGTTCGGTAAGACCAAACATAAGTAAAAATGTTGCTAAATAAGTAATGCCCACAATGGCAATTTGTACGGCAAGTTTATCGGTTGATTCGGTCGAAGCGATTTCGCCTTCAACTTCAACGGGATTTTCACTTTCACTAAACACTTTAGTTTCGACATCAAACTCACGTGTAACGTGCCCTTTTGAGGCGGCAATGTTAAGAAAAATTGTGCCCGGAATCACAGCAGCAAGCGTCCCAAGTGCAGCAAGTGCTAAACCAAAGTCACGACCACCACTTAAAGCGTACTGCGCAAATTCATCGCTTAGACCTTGGTAGGTTGTTCCAAAGTTACCAGCTTGACCTGGCCCTTGGCCGAAGGCAAGCGGAAGAATAATACCAGCGTAAGGAGCATTGCTAATGGAAAAACCGCCACCAAGTGCAATGAAAACATTGGCAAGAATAATTGAAGCAGCAAGACCAACAATACCTTGAAGCATATAACTAGAAGCAATAAGGAGACCGCTTTTCACGGCGCTACCATCTTTAACTTTTTTCTTGTTGCGGCTTACAAAACCGATTGCAATAAAACCAAAAGCTAATGCGTGATATGTAATAACATTCATAAACTCACTATCAATGAGTGGCATTCCGTCAATCTGCATGCCCGTTTCATTGAATAGGTATTTAAAACCTAAACCAATAAAACCCGCAATCACTGAGGTAGGAATGAGCATTTTCCGTAAAAAAGGAATATTACGTCTAATCACATGGGCAAGAATGAGCAGTCCGCATATAAGCATAATTTGAAACAGTTCGTTCCAATACGTTGCGTGGTTCCATAAGTCACTTACGGATGACAAAAAAGTCATATTTAATAAATTCATTTTTTTACTCCTTAAATGAATGCTGTTTAAAAATGTCGAAGGTCTTCATCATTTGATAAGGACTATCAATATCGTTTAATTTTACAGCGATAGTTGATTGATCTTTGATATAGAAAATAAGCATCCTCGTTTGTTGGACGGCAACAGCATCAATTTGTGAGAGTGGAAACAAAACTATATCTCCCCCACGCTTTTTAATAAGTGTTAGCCCATTACTTCCAAGTGTGATCATAACCTTGCCTTGACGTCTTCTTCTACGCTTATACATATAAATTAGGTCACCGCCATAAGTAAGTGAAAAAGTATGATTGTTTTGCAAAAACTTTTCATAATAATCAAGGTTTTCCTTGTCTAGACTTACTAAATCAACTTTGCCGCGCTCTGGTAAATTTAAATAACCGCGCTTATCGTATTCAGCTTTTAGTCCGCAGTGCTCACAGTAGTAATAATGTCCTTTCGTATACACGCTATTAACGTGATGACATTCCGGGCAAGTGAAAAGGAGACGTTGTAAGCCTTCAGCTCTATTTTTTCCTTTATAATCAACATTGAGACTATCTGTATAGGCATTAATATCAATTTTTTCTTTAATGAGTTCAGAAATTTGTTCGGCACTCATCGTTTTATATTGTTCATAAGGGATGACTTCACGAACGAAACCAGTAAATTTCCCCTTCTTTTGATAAAGTGCCCAGCGTGGCTTAGTTAAGTATCCTCCCTTAAAGTTAAAAATAACTAAAGGGATTTTTAGCATTAAGACGAGCTTACCAATTGAGTCGGTAAAAGGATAAAGCGCGCCATTAAATGAGGAGTTACCTTCGACAAAAACACCAACCGAACCTCCCTCACGGGCGATTTTAATCATTTGTTTAATCGCTGTAATATCAGTTTGCGATTTAGCTTTGGGAATAGGAGCGTATGCATATTCTAAGGCGCGTGAAATAAGTCCATTTGAAAAAATGACCTCACTTGCGATGTAATATATTTGTTGGCCGAAAGTATCAGTGACAAAAATTGGATCAAAGGCTGTTACATGGTTAGAAACAATGAGGGAAGGTCCAATTTTTTTAAGATCAAACGTTTGCCGTTTGTAATTTACTTTGCGCCGTAAAATTGGTGCAACTAATGCACGACCTATCGCGACAAAAAATTGATGTCTATCTTTAACGAATTTTCGTTTTACTTGTTTTTCCATAGTTTGATAATTATAACAACTTATTCGCTTATAAGATATCTTTTCTCACTTACAAATAAATTAACTCTTTCAGTCGATGCTACGAGTTCCTTTCACAATTTCCGTCCACTTCTTTTTGTCTTCGTCAGTGATTTTTCTTAGTTCACGACAAGGGTTTCCAGCTGCGATTACATTAGAAGCAATGTTTCTTGTGACGACACTACCAGAACCGATGACAACGTTGCTGCCAATCACAACACCAGGATTAATAACAGTATCGCCACCAATCCAAACGTCATTTCCTATCGTAATAGGTTGCGAGTATTCTAAAAGGCTATTACGTATATCTTTGTCAACAGGATGCGATGCAGTATATAAAGAGACACGCGGCCCTATCATCACATTATCGCCAATCGTAATTTTTGTGCTATCAAGGAAAATACTATCAAAATTCATATAAAAATTATCACCAACGTGCACGTTATAACCATAGTCAAAGCGCACTGGTGTTTCCATATAAAAATTAGTACCATAACTACCAATTAAACTTTTAATAATCTCGATCTTTTCACTAGTCGCTAAGTTCCAATCGTAATTGACACGGTTACAACTTTGTTTAGCCTTTTCACGTTCATTAGTTAGTTGTTCGCCACCAGAAAAATATAATTGGCTATTCAACATTTTTTGTTTTTCTGTCATTTAGTCTCCTAAAAGTATTAATAATTAGTATTAGTAAATAGTTATAAAACAGTCGCCGCAATTAATTTGGCTAATTGTTCAATTGCCCCTAATTGCTCATCTTTCAGCGTGGATTTAATTGAGATAATATCTTCGTTAATAATTATATTATTGCGCGTTTTATCAATTTCTGCGCGCATTTGTCTTCCGCTTGTTGGAGCCCACGAGCCATTTTCAATAATCGCAATGTGGCGCTTTTGAATGTTGTGGTTAACGATATCGTGCATAAGTGTATTCATAGCTGGGAAGATTGTAAGATTATACGTCGATGAAGCTAAGACAAGTGTCGAGTAACGGAAAATGTCGGAGATAATATAAGAAGGGTCAGTGCTAGTTGAATCATGAATTTTAATATTGCGAACTCCAAGTTCACTAAGTTTAGCGGCCAGGACATCAACTGCTTCTTCGGTGTTGCCGTAGACACTACCAAACGCAATGACAACTCCTTTCTCTTCAGGAGTATAAGAGGCCCAAGTTTGATACTTTTCAATGATGTATTGAATGTTTTCACGCCAGATTGGGCCGTGAAGTGGACAAATGTATTGAATATCTAGCGGTGCTAATTTTTTTAGGAGCATATTTGTTTGTGGTCCATACTTACCAATAATATTAGCGTAATACCGCCGGAAATCTTCGAGCCATTCATTCTCAAAATCGACTTGATCAGCAAATATGTTCCCGTTTAAGGCACCGAAGGTACCAAAAGCATCAGCGGTGAAAAGCATTTTTTCTTCTTCACAATATGTGACCATAACTTCAGGCCAGTGAACCATAGGCGCCATAATAAACTTTAGTGTCCGCTTGCCAAGTGAGAGAGTATCGCCTTCTTTAACTTCAATAAAACGGTCACCTAGTTCAATTTCATAAAATTGGTGGAGCAGATCAAATGTCTTTTTGTTGCCAACAAGAATGACATCCTTGTAACGACCTACGACATCTTCAATAAGCGCACAGTGATCAGGTTCCATGTGATTAATTACTAAGTAATCAAGTTTACGTTCACCAAGCACAGCGCTTAAGTTTTCTAAAAATTGTTGAGCTCCAGCTTTATCTATTGTGTCAAGAAGGACCGTCTTCTCGTCAACAATGATATAAGAGTTATATGCCATTCCCCTTCTAATTGGGTGGGTGTTTTCAAACCAAGTAATGCGTCTATCATTAACTCCAACGTAATAAATATCATCTTTAATTTTTCGTGTATTTTGCATATTGTCTTCTCACTTTTCTATTTTGTTGTTATTAGCATGTTTTAAATAAAACAGTTAAATTTGTTTGACTTTCGTCCCAAGGGGAAAAAGAGTAAACATTGCGACTTTAAAATATTGTAAGCCAAAAGGGATAAATATAATTGTCATACATAAAATTAAGCCGGTTCCTAAGTAGCCAAGCATGATTTCCCAGCCAAAGAAAATAGCCCAAATAACATTAACAATCGTATTAAACCCTGTTACTTTAACGGCAACAAAATCATAGCCAAAGGGCGTTAAAGAAAAGCGCGCCAATTTTAAAAATTGAAAGCCAACGGGAATAAATATAATCGTTATAAAAGCTAGAAGTGCGACCACTAAATTAAGAAGCGCAGTCATCCAGCCAAAAGTTAAAAGCCATAAAATATTTGCAAATGTTTTCATACAATAGAAACCTCCGTTGTTATTTTAACAAATATGGACGTGTTTGGTAAATAAAACGCGGATTAGACGAATTTATAGGAGTTAATATAGTGTTTAAGCTTAATTACACAATAAATACTATCGCCCTTATACTTCTAGTTGACTTATAGCTAGTAATAATTGAAACTAATATGTAAATTTAATAAGCGAGGTAGTTATGAAAACGTTAATATTAATGACAGCGGTCCCCGGGGCAGGTAAATCAACATGGGCCCGGGAGTTCCAAGCTAATAATCCTAATACATTTATTATTTCTAGCGATGAAATTCGTCAAGAATTACTCGGACATGTCCAAAACTTCACCAATGAAAATCTAGTCTGGAGCACTTTTAGAAATCGTATTAAAGAGTATGCCGAGCAATATGAGCAAGTGAACGTCATCCTTGATGCCGTTAATTATTCTAACGGTGGGCGTTTATCTTACTATGAAAAGTCATTAATGTATGATAAACATATCCTTGTTTATGTTAAGCGTCCTTTGGAAGTTTTATTAGAACAAAATAAACGTCGTACGAGTGACCGTTGGGTGCCTGACAACGTCATTGAGGACTTCTACAATAAGTTTGAAGAACCTAATGATGAAGTTAAACAAAAATTTGAAGTATTAATCGTCTAGAAATTAGACGATTTTTAATATGTCCGAAAGTTTTTCAACACTAATTTTTGTCTTCTCGTAAAGAGCGGCATCTCCTATCCCAATTGAGAGGAAGCCACCCGTGTTAGCAGCGTCGATGCCTGCTTTAGCATCTTCAACAACCGCGCAGTTTGCGATAGGAACATTAAGCATTTCGCTCGCCATAATGAAAACTTCTGGATCAGGTTTAGAACGTGTAATATTAGTTCCATCACTGATTGCATCAAAAAGATCGATGATGCCTATTTGGCTAAGAATCATCTTCGCGTTTTTGCTGGAAGAGCCAATCGCAATTTTTATATTTTGTCTCATTAATTGTTGTAAGAAATCAAGCACTTTTTCATCTAAGTCTTTAGGTGTTAATTTAAGTAGTGATTGTTTGTAAAATTCATTTTTTTGTTCAGCAAGCGCTAGTTTTTCTTGTTCTGAATAGGAGCGAGATGCGCGCTCTAAAATAATCTCAAGCGACTCCATACGTGACACGCCTCTTAGTCTATTGTTAATTGTTTTATTAAAGTATATACCTTCATTATCCGCCATTTGTTTCCATGCTAAATAATGATAATGATCGGTATGAATTAAGACACCATCGAGGTCAAATATTATTGCTTTAATCATTGTTAAAACTCCTTGTATATAATTTGTTTTTAAATGTGTATTGTAGGCTAATTGGCCCTAAACCGTCTGGGATTTGCGGTTTAAACTTTAGTTTTCCCTTTTCAATGTGGGCACCTAAAAAGCCGTATACGATAATGTTATAAGCCCCGCCACTACTAGCAGGATGAGTACCACCAATAAAGATACCACCAGCATATAACTTTTGATCTTTTTGCAAATCAATTGTCGCACTGCGGTAAAAGTATTTATAAGCCTTATCTAAGGCACCAATCCGGGCACTAATAAGACCATAAGCAGAACTAGATAAACTACTTCCATGTTCAGTGTAGTTTTCATAAAACTCATAATTTTTTATAATTGTTTCTAACTCAAAACTATCAAAATGAAGAGCAAAAAGGGCAACAACATCAGCCTGTTTAATAACGCGAGTTGGGGTAGCAATTCCTTCTTCTCCCCCTAAATAAGCTTTGGGATTAGTAATACGCGTTTTTAATGTTGCTACATCAATGTCTTCGAGGGCAAAATAACCGTCAAACTGTTCAATAATACCGTCCTCATTAACAGGCGGTAAATATATTTTATTAATAAAGGCGTTAATCTTTACTAAATCAATAAATTCACTGATTTTATCTAATTGGCGATAGTGTTGATATATTAATTTAATCAGAGCTTTAAATGTTAAATACACATGATAATTCGTAAAGGCATTATCATCAACGCGTTCATGATATTCATCAGGCCCAACAACGTCAAGAAAGTGAAATTTGTCGTTTAAAAGAGTTGCATACGATTCATAAAAAACAGCTACTTCTCTAATGACATCAAACCCACCCTCTTCAAGAATAGAATAATCATCTGTATATTCGAGATACTTTTTTAGCCCGTACACAACATCTGCACTTATATGTATTTGTTTATCAGCAAAATAAGTACGAATTGGGCGATTTGTTTTCGCATCAGTCACATTGTATAAAGAGCAGCGTTCACGACCGTCTTCTTGTGATTCCCAGGCATAAAATGCTCCCTTATAGCCAAATTCCTTCGCTTTATGTAAGGCACCCGGTAAGGTATTAATTCTATATTCGATGAGATTACGCGCAAACTGAGGGTTCGTTAATAAGTAGAAAGGCAGCATAAAAACTTCAGTGTCCCAAAAAATTGCTCCTTTATAAACTTGTCCACTTAATCCTCGGGCAGGAATCGACGTTTTGTAGTTAATGTTTTCTAAAATTAGTAAATGATAAATCGAATAATCACTTGCAAATTGTGTTTCTTGTTCAGAAAAAACAATGCGGCTGTTTGTAAATGCTTTTGAAAATAAGCTGCTGTGCTCCGTTTTGCATGATTCATAATCAAGTTTTTTTAAAGCAACTTCTTTCTCATCGTCAATTACAACATTGGCAAAGCGGGTAATAGATATTTGCTCACCTACCAAAAGATTTATCTTGAGGACACCTATACTTTTATCAACATCATAAATAAATTTACCTTTACTACTAACTTGTTTAACGAATACACGAGCAAGACTATTTTCGTTCGTCGTTCCGCTTACTTTAATCGTTGTGCCTTTGGCAACATGTTCAATTTGCTGAAAGTGTGGACCGTTAATTTCATACACTTCTAAATCAACACCGGCCTTTATTTCAAGTTCTACATCACTAAGTGCATGCACAACGTATTGATGAGCAATCAGATTGTGTTTTTTGTGAATAAAGCGTTCACTTTCAATGCGTAAATCATGAAAAACACTTGTGCGTTTAACAAGCGCTCTTTCTAAATCAAGTTCTAGTTTGTGTTCAATTGCATCTTTGTAATGATAAAGTTGTTTACTAACTATGTTCTTGACACTTGTAAAAAGGGGGTTAAAGACGTTAAGGCTTTCGCGCCACTGATCGCCACTTTGATCATAAACACCAACAACATTAAGTGTCACCTTATCACTACACGTTTCTTCTTCCATGGTCCCTTTATAACCAATGCGTCCATTGCCAATAATAAAACTATTGGCGATAAATTCACGGTCTTCATAGGGATAATTAATTTTGACTAAGTTGGTACTCATAATTATTCTCTACTAATAAAACTTTGTCATAAACTTGTAAATTTAGGGCTGGTCCTTCAAGGGTAACTTGAACACGCTCATGGTCAACCTTAACTTTAATAAGTGTTTCATTAATCGTTAGTTTAAATGTATAACTCTTCCACCTTGCAGGAATTGTTGGAGCGATTTTAAAGATGAGACCATCACTTCTAAAGCCACCAAAACCATAAATAATATTCATCCAGGCCGCTGCCATCGAAGTTAGATGTATACCTTCGTTTGTATTATTATTATAATCATCTAAATCAAGACGTGAAGCATAACCAAAAAAGTTAATAGCTTCTTCATGTTTACCTAATTCACTAGCAAAAATACTATGAATAGATGGTGATAAACTTGATTCATGTATCGTTTTAGGTTCATAAAACTCATAGTTAGCGCGTTTGACATCCAAATCATAATGAGAGTTAAACAAGAATAAAAACATTAAAACATCTGGTTGCTTAATCATGTCACCGCGATAAATTCTATCATATGTCCAATGCGAATAAAGTGGAAACTCTTCACGTGGTATTTTATGTAAATCAATGTGGGGTAAATCATAGAAACCCTCATTTTGCTCGTATAGTTTTGTCTTATCATCATAGAGAATATGCATTTTTTCACTTCTATTTTTTAAAGTGGCTAAATAGTCTTCACTAATGGCTAATTTTTGTTTAAGCGCTAATAATTCACTATCATCCTTTAAATCATCAAGCAGTTGTAAGAAGAAATCAAAACTAAATTTCGCCATGACGTTTGTGTAAGTGTTGTGGTTAACCATCATTTTGAATTCATCTGGTCCCATCACGCCATAATAACTAAATTTTGATCCATCTTGAGAGAATTGTCCGCGATCAACAAGAAATTGATTAATATCTTTCAATAATTCAAGACCGTATTTTTTAATAAAATCTAAGTCTTTCGTTATATTGTAATAATGAAATAGTGCGTAAGACACCGCAGTCGAAGGTTGAAATTGTAATGAAGCATGTTGCCAAAGAGTACAGCCTTCCTCACCATTTAAAGTGGCGATTGGGAAGCAGGCTCCACGGCAATCTAAATCAATTGCCCGTTTTCTTGCCTCCTCAAGTGTGTGATAGCGATATAAAATTAAATCCTTCGCGGCTTCAAGGTTATTAAAAAGGAAAAACGGTAGGCAATAAGTTTCTGAATCCCAGAAGGCATGACCAGAATAAGCTTCACCTGTGAGACCTTTAGCTCCCAAGTTATTCATATCGTTATAGCCGTGATAAGTAGAATTAAGCATAAAGCTACAGTAGCGTATACCTTGTAAATCTTCATCATTACCAACAATTTCAATATCGCTCTTTGCGAGTAGCTGCGCGTAATAGGCCTCGTTTTCTCTAACAAACCCATCAAATCCTAACTCCAAAGCTTCACTGGTTTTCATCTCTAAAGCGGGTAAGGCAGTGCGGGAGGATTTAAATTCTCGCGATGTTAATGTACTGACAAATCTTGTAAAGGAAACAGTCTTATCGGCCTCAAGAACAAGGCGATAAGCCTCACTTAAGCCCGAGCTAGTTTTTTTTGTTTGATATGGGGCGTGATCACTAATGACCGTCATTTTTGTCCATATTTTTTGCTTTGTGAAAGAAGTTGCGCTCGTAAGTATTCGATTTTTAGTATCCACTGCTACAGTGTTTAAATAACTCTTTTGACCCCATTGTAATAAATTGTTATCAAGGGCAAAGGTGATTTTCACTTTAGTCATTTTGTCGGCTGTTAGTTCAACTTTTTGTAAGGCGTGATGCACTCTTGTAATTGCTAAAAGACGTGAGATTTTAACTGTAATATTTTTACCGCTTGTTAACTGCCACACAAAAGAGCGTGTATATAAGCCCGTCAAAAACGAAAGTTCACGGACAAAATCTTTAAATTTAACGTGCGCTAAATCGAGTACTTCACCCTCCGCTTCAATTTTTAGTTTAAAAAAATCGACGGTGTTAACCATAAAGTGTGTGCGTTTGGCTATACCTTTATAGCCTGTTGCAACTTCTTCACGACTATAATCGTAAATTCCATTTAAATATGAGCCGCGTAGTGATTTAGTGTTAGAAATACCTTCATCAAAATAAGCTCTGACCCCGGAATATTCATTTTGTAAGGCAAAAAGTGATTCACTCACTTGATATCGTTCGTGATGAAACCCCCGCTCGATAATTTTATATGGGTCTACTTCTAAATAGCGATTTGATTTCTTTTCCATTATTCTTTGACTCCTCCCTCAAGGCTACCGCCTGTAATTTGTTTTTGAAACACTAGAAAAATTAGTATTTGGGGAATTATTGACAGCAATAAGGCCATTAGTAACATGTCTGGCGTATAACCAGCAACCGTTCCCATTGTTGCGTTAATTGAAAAAAGTTTAACCATTAACGTAAACATACTATCATCCATTAAAACGAGCTTGGGTAAAAGAAAATCACCCCAGGCCGCGGATGTAGCAAGGATGGCAATCGTGCCAATAATTGGTTTAGAAATAGGTAGAATTAGTTTAAAAAATATTTGAAAGTCACCGCAACCATCGATACGCATTGATTCGACTAGTTCGGTGGGTATTTTATCAAAGTAGTTTTTAAAATTTATAAAGTAGAAGGCATTAGCGCCAAAAGCAAACCATAAAGGAATAAAAGAGTTAATGAGTTTGAGATTAACAATCATGGCAAAAAGCGGAATAATTGAGAGGACAGTTGGAATCATATAACTACCTAAAATTAAGCCGTAAACGAAACGGCTCCCGCGTGGTTTTACAATGCTAACGCCATAGGCTAAAAGACCATTAAAAACGATGGAACTGAGGATCGCCCCAATCACGACTGTAATCGTGTTGAAAAAGTAAACGCCAAGTCCTGACACTTGCCAAACATCAATTATTTTTCCTAAATTAATGACTTCTGGCCAAAACTTGAAGACATTACTATTAATTTCTTCGGGTGATTTAAATGATTGAATGAGTAAATAAAACAGTGGAAAAATAGCAAAGAATAAGGCGAGAACTAGAAAGACCATCATTATTATATAAACAAATTTAAAACGTTTATGTTTATATTCAATAAAGTTAAGAATGCCCGCTTGTTTGTATTTTAACTTTGGAAAGACAAATTTGTTATTACTCATACTTTATAGCCTCTTTTTTTCAAGGCACCCACAAGGGTAAAATAGATAAGCGACAAGGCCAAGATAATTAAAAACAAAATAAGTGTTGTTGCACTACTTAAATCAGCCCGCCCATCACGGAAAGCATATTGATAAGCGAGCAGTAGAAGCGATAAGCTACTACGATCTGCGCCGCCTCCATTTGTCATAACAAAAGGTTCAAAGAATACTTGCATCACACTAATGACTTGTAAAACGAAGAGGACACTTAAGGTTGGAATGATGCTTGGTAAGGTGATGTTTGTAATTCTTTGCCAAGCATTAGCCCCGTCAATACGGGCAGCTTCATAGTAATTAGTGTTAATTTGTTGAAAAGCACTAAGATAAATCAGTGCCGTCGCCCCTGCCCCGCGCCACGTCATTGTGACGACAATAAGGGGAATAACTAAATCAGGATCTTCAAGCCAGGAAAGTGGCGCAAAGCCCAACCATTTAAGCACGTTATTAAGAAAGCCAGTCGACGATGGATCAAAAAGAAAAGAAAACAAAATTGCGATTGTGAGTCCAGCAATTGCTGAAGGCATATATATACCAATACGGAAAAGTCCTTTAAAATGTATCGTTTCTGATAGTAATAAGCCAATCACAATTGGGATGACAAAGCCAATCAAAAGTGACCAAGCTAAATAAGAGAAAGTATTTTGGAAGGCTCGTTGAAAATCAAGGTCAGCAAATATTTCTTTAAAGTTATCAAGCCAAACAAAACCTTCAATTTGAAAGCCAACAGTCTTGGTAAAAGACATAATAAGCGCAGACAAGAGTGGGATCCACACAAAAAAAGCAAAAAGCATAATGCCTGGCGACATGACTGCCCAGCCACTAATGTTACGTTTAATCTGACTATTACGCTTTAAAATATAGTCATGCGTTTTGACAAGTGGTTTATTCATTTATGTTCCTAATTAAAATACCTATTAAATTGACTGTTAAGTGTAACTAATTGATTCATTATCTCTTCACCAGAACGATATGGATTACGAAGACTATCAAGAACTGCTTGATCGAGTAAGTCATACATTTCTTGGGCAAAATAAGGTTCTTCTTGGTGTTTTATATCATCAATTGTGTTATAAAAATCTTTAAAGTATTCCATGTTGATGTTTACATATTGCTCATCTAATTCATCAGCGTAACTGTTATATAGTTGATTTGTCCATGGACGAATAGAAGGTAAAATCGGTTCATTTTTGGTCTTTGAAGTTTCTTTGCCCTCGACCATTGCTAATTTACTTACTTCAGTAAGTTTTGGACTACGACCCATATATTCTAGAAACTTTAAGGCGCCTCTTACTTGCGCGTCACTTGCATTACGAGCAAAGACAAAGGGAGTACCCCCGTAAAGTGAATATTGACCCTCAGGGCCTTCTGGCATCGGAATAAAGGCTAAATCACGACGGTCGATTTGTGCTTGTGTCACGGCATTTTGAATAACGTCGTTTCCAGCAAAGACAAAACCAACGCGCGAACCTATGTAGTTATACCAATCATTGTATGTGAAAACGTTTTTATCTTGGGGAAGCGCTCCACTTGCTTTAAGTTCTTGCAAATATAAAAGCGTATTTACTAGTTCTTCCGAAGCTAGGTTACCGCGCCAATTACCATTTTGTTGAACTTGAAGTTGTGCCCCAAAAGCCCAGCTTAGATTAGAAAGGAGCCAACCACCTTGGCGATTAGCACTATAAAAAATTGTCCCATTCACAGACTCACCAGAAACTTCAGTTAAGGCCGCCCCTAGTTCGAGTAATTGTTGATAAGTAGTAGGATAAAGCGGGTTATTTTGATCGTCATACAATTCATATTCGTGCTTTGTGTAATCTCCCTCAATGAGTCCGTAATAATTAAGTGTTTTTAAATTCATTAAAACACCAAACCCGTAACCATCCCGCGGTACACCGTACAATAAACCTTCACTATCTTCAAGCGTGGAACGCATCGATGGTTCCATATCGTCATAATAGTCAAGTTCCTTAACAACATCTGTTACTTCTCTAATATATCTATTTTTAATTAACATTGTTGGTTCAGTGAAGTAGGTTTGGAAAATAGTAGGCAAGGTTCCGCTCATCGCGTTAGCGGCCACAGTTGTTTGATCGTATTGATAAGGTTGAGCAACAATTTGATATTCAGGATTATCAGTTTCAAAACGCATTTTCCAAATGTTAAACATTGCTACATCTTGTGTTTGTTGAGTTTCCGGCCACATACCAATCGCGACGCGGATGCGTTCATCTTTTTCACCACAACTCGCGAGTGAAATTAGCAATGGTAATGTGCAAAACAGTGCAAATTTATTATTCATGTATTTTACCTCATCTTTATTTTAATAAATATATCGTAATTGTTAGATAAACAATCTTGTTAAATGGTATAAAAACCTGCTTTAGTATTGTAGAATGTATTAATAAAACATAGTTTTAACTTATAGTGAGTGTGCATGAATCAATTTAGTGGGGCGAGGAAGAAATTAATGAAGTCAATTCTTACGCCGATTACGGCGATGCTCTTTTTGGTATTCATTGTTATTTACGCGACTATCACGGCAATCGGCTCGGCTAACTATCAAGCCTCAGTCACTAATGCAATTGAGCGAAAAGTGAACTCTTTTGGTTTAACCTTATCACTACAAGTGTCCTCCAATAGCACAATTACAAATTCTAATGACGTCATCGCCTACGCACAAGGTAACAGCGAACATGAATCTAGTGTTCGTAGTTTGCTCTCACAAAAACTTTCGCAGTCACCAAATCTTCTAGGTAATCAAATATATTTTGTAAACGACTTAGTTGATCCGATCTCAGCTTATTCAGTCAGCGGCCTTCCAAGTAGTAATGAAGTTCTTTCCTTACAAGTTATTGACCACTTTATTACTAGTAGCAATAATTACACATTCGCAATTAGACACGAATTTATTCCTAACACTTATAATTTTACGCAGTATCCTAAGACTTATGGAATCGCGACTTTGTTTGAAAAAATTTATGATAGCGATAAGGCATTTGTCGCCTTACTAGCTAGTGATTATTCTAGTCAAAAACTTTATACTGATGTCTTAGATTTTACTTACCACGCTAGTTTTACCGAAGCTAAAACGCAACTACAAACACAACTAGGCTTTTTAAAACTTACGAATAGCGACGCACAAATTGAAGGTCAATTTAAGCAAGGAACTAATAAACAGGGACTGCTCACTAATATTTATAATTACAATTTAAGTGATGATGTTTCGCTTGTTGTTAGCTTGTCATTAGTGAAACCATTTTTAGATAATGTGTTGTTTTTCATTGTCTTTCTTGCCGTTATTTTAATCTTGAATTTGTTCACATATTATTTAGTTCGTTCGAGCGTACGACGTATTATTGACCCCTTAGAAAAAATAAATCAGAACATTAAAGATACTTTGGAATAGTTATTTTTACCGTTGTGCCCACCCCAATCGTGGAGTCAATTAGTAAATTTGCCTTTGTCCCATATTCAAGATTTAATCGTTCACTTACGTTTTTTATCCCAAAGCCATTTTTAGATTCGCTAAGTTCTTTAAAAATATTAATGTCAAAACCGCAGCCATTATCATTAATTTCAAAAACAATATTTTCGCCACTTTCAGAAGCGGATATTTTTACGCATCCCTTACGGTCTATACCATAGAAGGCGTATTTAATAATGTTTTCCACGAATGGTTGCAAAATTAGTTTTAAAGATAGGAAGGGTGTAACGCTAGGCTCAACGGTAATTTGATATGTAAATAGATCAGGGAACACTTTTGCCTGAATGTCTAAGTAGTATTTGATAATATCAATTTCTTCAGCAACTTTGATATATTTAGCCCCTTTATGTAGAGAAAGTCGGTAAAATCTAGCAAGGAGAATAACAAATTCTTCGATGTTTTTGTTGTTAGCGAGTTTACTCATCCAGGCGATCATATCAAGCGAATTATAAAGAAAGTGTGGGTTAACTTGCATTTGCAAACTGTCAAGTTCTAGTTGCCGCTGCGTCTCGTTATCTTCTTGTTGACGTCTCATCAAATCTTGGATGCGCATAATCATATTTTGATAAGATTTTTCGAGAATAAATATTTCATTATTTTCTTCATCTTGGCGGTTTTGTCGCTCATAATGTTTATCTAAGTCTATCGTTCGCATTTCATTTGAGAGAGCATTAATGGGCCGTACAATACGTTTAACCATCACATAAGAAATAACACCAACGAGAATAGAAACAATTAATAAGAAGGCAATCATTAAAATTTGCACAATATCAATAAGGGCATAAATGGTATCGTAACTAATAAGCGTCATCATTCGTAAATCACTTTGGAAGTAACTCGATTTTTGTAAATCGTTATTCATTACTAGGTAGCGTTTATCACCTATTTTTAACTCACGTTTAGTGAGATCAAGATTTGCAGTCGTCAAACCAACTTTGTTGTTATTAGTCGACACTAAGACATCTTCACCGAAGGTAATTAGACTAAATGAATTTTGATAACTAGTTGCTAAAAAACTTGCAATAGCCTGTTCTTTTAAATAAAAGAGGCTATAAATATCATCATTCTTAACACCAACTACGAGACAATATTGTTCATCAACTCTATATTTGTTTAAAATAATAAGTTGGTTATCAGCACTAAATTTAGCAAGTGAATTTGTATCTAAATAAAATGGTTCATTTTCAATTGTGTAATATTGACCCTCATAAATTAAAGCAACGTCATAATATAAATCGGGGTTTAGTTGATTGTCTAGCTCAAGGTTAGAAAGAAAAATCTGTTTGTCAGTAGCATTTTTAAAATCAGATAAGTTCCCACTGTTGAAGATCGAATTTTTGTATAGCGCTACATTATAAAAAACATCAAACAAGTAATCATCAACCTCATTTGTGTCATCTTCAACTTCCGATACAAGAGAATTAAATATGTACTGTTGTTTATATACGTTAATACCTACAATGGTCGCACTAAAAGAAAGGGCCAAAATAATGAACACAGTTAGTAAAACATTAAGACTAATTTTAAATCGTTTGATCATGCTTTTTTAATGAATTCACTTGGAGTAAATCCGGTATGTTTTTTAAAAATGAGTGTAAAGTATTTTTCATCATTAAAGCCAACCTTATAAGCTACTTCTTTCACTCTAAATTCTCCTGTTTTAAGAAAGGCTTTTGCTTCTCTGATTCTAGTGTCAACAAGAATTTTATTGAATGTTGTTCCGAGTTGATCTTTAAACATGTGCATTAAATAACTTTCACTAACGTTTAGTTTTTCACTAACATAGGCAACATTAATATTTGTCATATACTCTTGATGAATAACATTTAAAGCACGTAATACATTAGGGGAATATATTTCGCTTCCACCATTGAAACGTTGAACAGAATTTATAAATTTTAGCAAACCATTATTAGCAACACTTTTGGCTTCTTCGTAAACGCGGTGTATATTATCTACACCAGTAAATTCAGTTGAAATACCAACAGATAAAGTCACTTTGTGTAAGGCCTGATAACGACTTAAAGCAGCCGCCACTAATTTTTCTAGTTCAGCTTGATCGTGGGCATCGATGATAAATGAGGCCTTTTCGTGATATATGCCGCATATATGCTTATAACCCTCTGCCATAAGTATTTCCGACAAAATTGCCTCAAATATATAAAGAATTTCTGTAGCTTCTTGAATTTCAAATTTTTCATCTAAAACGGCAACGACAAAGAAACCATGATCAATGAGTGTCGAATCATACATGACTAATTGGTTTTTTAAGTCATCAAGTGAATCATAATATTTACGGACAAGGATACGGATGACCTTACGTTTAATTTCTTCTTTAGAATTTTCCAAAATATAATTGGATTTTTTAACAACTTCGCGTTTCTTTAACTTTTCGATAACTTTTAAAACTGTATCGACTAGTTCTTCATTCGAAATTGGCTTTAGTAAATAGTTTACAACTTGATTTTCAATCGCAACACGGGCAAACTCAAATTCTCCGTAACCGCTTAAGATAATGAATTCAGTATTAATGTTTTCATCTCTAATGTTTTTAATCATATCAAGTCCAGACATAAGTGGCATCTTTACGTCAGTAATAATAATATCTGGCTTATGAATTTTTGCTAGGTTAAAGCCTTCAAGCCCATTGCTTGCCTCAGCCACAATTAAAATGCCATATTGTGCCCAGTCGATTGTCGTCTTTATTCCGTGACGGGCGAGTGGTTCATCTTCAACAATTATCATTTTATACATATATGTATTTTACCCTTTTTATGCTCATAATAAAAGACAATAGCCCACAATTAAGTGGGCTATCGTGTATGAATGTTAGTAATCTAGTCTATTTGCGTTTTTTACCAAGGAAGTAATATAAGGCATAGCCAATACCACCAAGGGCAACAGCACTACCAGCAGCGATACCAACAATCGCACCAGTTCCTAAACCTTCACTTGGTTCATTTGGTTCGGTCGGTTCGCTTGTTGAAGGTGTACTTACACCAGGTTCGCTCGTTGTAGGTTCACTAGTTGTTGGAACTTCAACTTCAATAATAAGTTGAATGGTTGTCGTGGCACTATTTCCGGCCCCATCAGTAACGGTCACCGATATTGTGTACGTTCCTTCATCGGCGGCAACAAATGTTCCATCAGTAACGGTGAGTTCTTTATAAGCATCACCAGTTCCAACTGAGACAGTGTAAACGACTTCTAAATCATTACTAGCCGTGACATTATCAGTAGCAACTGTCGTAAGAGTGACGGTCGCGCCTAATTCGTATTCGGCCTTATCAGTTGTAAGAGACGTAATAACTGGAGCGACGTAATCAGGTGTCATTAGGCCTGCCATATTAATTGGGGCAATGCCTCTAATCATATCTAAGGCGGTGAGGGTTAAAGTAAACCCGACTGCAGTATTATTTGTCGCATGGATATGTAATGTACCATTATCAAGTCCATGAGAATTAATACCAGATTTTGAAAGACTAATATTGAATACATTTTCACCAGCGACTAAGTCTGTCGAGAATAAGTTTCCATTAGCGTCGCGGAATGATCCAGCAGCATTTTCGCTAAACCAGCGGAAACCGGCACCTGGTACTTCTAATCTAATTTCACTCAAGCCAGCAGTAACTTCAACATCACTATTAAGCACTAAGCGTAAGGTATCGCCATGTTGAGCAATGTCACCTAAGGTAATTCCACCTAAATAAGCATAACCAGTTCCGGCTGGAAGAGGATTTAATGAAATCTCTTCATCGATAAGGTGGGTAATAGTTTGATCGGGAGTATAAGCACTACGTTTTTCTAGCGATAAGGCACCAGTAACAACATCACCCATTGGATTCCAATGTGAATGATAATGCTCGACCTTTGTTGTGTCATAACCACTTGCGACAAGGTCGATTTTTAACACTAAAGTTTCACCTTCAGCAACTTCGCTTGGAGCAAGAGCTTGGCCGTCAACACCAATGAGTTGTCCGTCTTTTAAATACTTGCTTGGGATCCCGGCTTGTTCGAGCGCAAAAGTGTTTGTACGTCCACCGCCTACGCCACCAAGAAATTCAAGTTCAAGATAACGAACACCAGCTTCAATGTAGCCAACGTAAACGTAGCCATCAATGTTAGAAGATGCATCATTGAAAACTGTACCTGTGTAAGTTAAATCAGCTTTATCAGCGTAAAATATTGAATTAATTTTAATGGTTCCTGTTTTGTGTCCCCAGTAAACGGTAATTTCGCCATTTAATTTGCTGGCATCAAGTTCTTCGTTTTCAGCAACACTTAAGAGCAACCATGAATAGCCGTCTTCATCAACGTAAGGATAATTTTCATCACTTAAAGTTGAAAGACCAAAGCCAGCTTTAGCGTCCTTAAGCCAAAGGGCTGCTGTTTGTGAACCATAGAAATTAAATCTAAGGTCTTGGAAATTTGCTCCATCTTCGGCTTTAGCTTGGATAACAACGTAATCTCTAATTTCAGGATCACGTGCCATACCAAGGAATAATGAGCCATAACCTTGTTCGGCAGTTAAAGCAGGAATTACCATACTTTCACCGTCAAATGTAACTGCATCAGCACTTGCGTAGTTAGCAAGGAAGTTAATGCCGTGGTCCTTAAATGCGGCTGGTGCTTCACCATAGGCAGCATTGTATGGTCCTTCGGCAACAAAGTTGAAGTCATTGACAAATGAGGCACTATCAAGGTTTAAACCAGGATAGAGTGTCTCCGTTTCTTTGACAATGCAATCAGAAGCAAAGAAATTATTGACAAATAGTTCAGTGCTTGATGTTAGGGCTAATCCCGCGAATTCACCAACTAAACCACTGTTTGGAATATTAATATCAACATTTGTATAACTTGCAAGGGTCGCTGGTAAGGCACCACCAAAACGATCTTCTAAGTCAACAAAATTAACTGCTGTACCAACAGCTCCCGCCGCATCAACAAGCGCAACGCTCATTCCGCTTAGGTCGCCCTTTAAACTTAAAATGATATTTTCTTTATCAATATCACTACCTTGTTTGTAAGTATAAGTTCCAGCGTTTAAAGTGACAAAACGTTTAACAATTTCGCCATCAATACCAGACCAATATGCATTAGCAGGTGCTACATGGCCTAAGCGATTGAAGTCATCAGCAACCGCTGCATCAACACTTACTTTACGAATGTCCACAAAACCATTATTTGTTGCATGTCCATAAAGGCTAAAGCCTAAGACACTAACACTAGCTGTTCCGCCGCCAGCGCCATATCCGGCTCCAGCAAAGGTATTGTTAATTGAAATACTAACAGTTGTCCATGCTCCCTTAGTAATTGTGGAGTTAGCTAAGCCATCTTCATTAATTGTGGCAGTAAGGGCAACCGGTGAATCTGACCAGGCGTCAACTGTACCTGTTCCACCTCCGCGAACATTAAAGAATAGTTTGTCTAAATCAACTACGTCGTCAATTTTAACTTCAAAAAACAAAGTCGCATCTTTCTTTTCAACACCACTTGCATACTTATACATCGCGTCATCAGCTGATGCAGTAGGGTTTGAAGTTCTTAGATGTGCATAGGAGAAGTCACTATCAACTGCCCCCGTAACAGAAAGTTCGCGTTTGACAGTGTCATTATAAAAACTATCAACTAGAACGTCTTGTTTGCTGTCAAAGTTCCACGGTTCTTCCGCAGCACTTGCAGCAGCTAGATTACCTCTACCAACGCCGACCGCAAGGCCGACTAATAATGGTAAGGTTCCTAGCGTTAAAAGTCTTTTCTTTTCCATGTAGGACCTCCTTTAAGGTTTTATTTACTTCCAAAGACATAAACTTCGCTTAACTGTGCCATGTAGCCGCCAGCTATGTCATTTGAATAAATAACTATTTTTAAGTAACGCATTGAAACACTAGGACTAAGTTCGACTAAACTCATATTGCCCGTCGTTGGGTCAAATGTGAGACTTTGTCGCTCCATAATCGTTGTGAAACTTGTCTCGGCTGCGTTGTAGTCTAAATTAGAATTTGATGCTAGTAGTTCGACTTCTTGATTTCTTGTTGTCCAAGATAAAAGAGCAGGTAAATGCAAGGATATTGAGTTAACGTTATATACGTCACGTAGATCAATAACAATATGAGCTGGTAAACTCTTTGACTCATAATAGCTTGTGCCATTTGGGTCACCATCAGTAAGGCGCCCTGGATCATAAACATCCGCGTAATCAGTCGAGTCAACAATTGGTTTTTTATAACTTAGGGATGGACCAAAAACGTACATAGACGCAAGATGAACATGATCTAAGCTAAATAGTTCATTCTCGAATCTAAATATTCTAATTTGTAGTCCCTTAATATCACTAGCGTTAAAAGATATGTCAATTGCGTTTCCTTGGCTTGGGCTAATTGTATAAGCTTTGATGCCGCTTGCAATTGTGTAATTGACGTATTCATTGTTACTGTTTTTCTTTTTAAAACGAACCTCAATATTATGTTTGTAGGAATAAATATTATCTGTTGGAGCAATTAGGCGCACACCACCAGCGAATACTGCTTCTTCGAAATTATATTCTAAAGCAATGAATTCATCCTTTTCACCTGTATATGATTTGGAAATGAAAGTTGTAGCTTCATCATTATCTAAAAGGTCAATCGCAGGATTAGCGACTGAGTCATAACTACCCGACCCATCATCAACAGGTGAGAGGAAGCCTAAGCCTGTTCCGTGGGTGACGGAAGTCGAAGTTGTACTAATTGCCAAAGGCTCACCTAAGTATGATAGGGCGCCCTTTCTAAAAGCAAATGCTGGAACAATAACCGCGCTTTGTTCAGTTGCTTCAACATTGAGGTAAACATTTTTATTAGCGTCTAAATTTGTTAGGTCATAACTATAAACTAAATTGGCGCCCGTTGTTTCTCCGCGAGATTCAACGACAACAGCGCTAACATTATTGCCCTTAACTAATTTTAGGTTTGCTTCATTTTTAACTTTGTTACCGGCAATCTCTATATCTTTAAAAGTAACATTGCTAATGCTTGCGTTATTACCATCATAGCCACGAATGCGTGAGACGACGGTGTCGGCAATATTATTAACTTTTACATTTTCAATCAAGACATCACTGACACTTCCTAGATTAGGCGAGGTTGACCAGTCACGACTATATTCAATCGAAAGATCAACGAGAAAATCATTTTCACCATCAGCTTGGTTGTCGCCTAAATTTAGAGCGTTTTCAACGGTAATATTGCGGTATTTAACATTACTAATTGTAGCAATATCTGCATTATGCATCGAAATTGCAGCTTTATGGAAGTTATAGACGATTGTAATATTTCTAAATTCAATATTTTTCATATACTCGCCGTTAGTTTCAAAACCTACTTCAAGTGATTGGGCTAAGTCCGTCCAAACAACAACGCCATCAAACAAAACATTTTCTGTTACGTGACCGTCATTATTTTTCACTACTAAACTATCATCCCAACTACGAACAAAGCCACCTTTCATCGCGACGTTACGACTACCTTGTAAACTAATCCCATCACCATTAGGACGTGAGGTTATAATTTTTACATTATCTATAAGAACATCATCACAATTATAAATTGCAGTTGCCCATCCAGCAGGATCAAGAATAATAATACCTTCAATTTTAATGTTGTGACCACTTCTTATTTCTAAAGGAACGGTTACATCACTTTGGTTAAGGCGGGAATAAATTTCTCCACTAATAATGCCGCGACCACGAATTGTAATATTATCTAATAACTCTGTACGGATAGATCCATACACATAGGCTCCACCACTTATATATAAAGTTTGGCCGGCTTCAAGTGGAATAGAACCAGCGTCATAAAGACCAGGCGCTAAATATATTACATTTTCATCATCTTCACTAGGAACATCAATTTCTAAAGGATTAGCAAATAGATGAATAACCTTATTGCTGTTGCCATTAATTTCGATGACATAATTGGCAGGTTGTTCAATCGTAAAGTTAATCGTCGTTCCACTAAAGGTGGGTGTAATTTCATAGTCTAGTGGCGACACTTTAACAGCATTAACAGAGTCAGCAGTACTAATTTCAACATTAGCACGGCCTTCAAAATCAAAATAAGCAACTGCGTTCTTTTCAAAATCGTTTGTCCATGCAAATTCCCGGCGGTGGTTGACGTTAACTTCATAAACAAATAAGTCGTGTCCGTTAACGCTAATCGAGGCCAAAGAACTAGATTCTAAAAGTTGTGGTCCTTCATAAGTGACTAGTTTAGTCTCAGTGATTTCCTCAAGAATGACAGGTGGTTCACTACTTGTTACGGGCGTTGAACTACTTGGATCACCACACGAGGCGATAACGCTTAAAAGGACTAAGCTAATTATTGGTTTAAATTTGTGAAATTTTTTCATATAAAACTTCCTTTTCTATATTGTAATTTTTATACATCAACAATTAAATGTGACAAACCTGCAAAAACACTCGAAAATAATGCATTTTAGATGAACTCAATCGGATTTAAAAGAAGATTTAGTTGTTCACTTGTATATTTTCTTGTAATCAAGTGTCCTGTCGCTGTGCCACTAACAATTGTTAAATTGCTTACATATTCATTAGTGTTTAGGTATGTATAATTATCATTAACATTTTTATTAATAATTGTAATGTGACTAAGCGTGACATCACTAATAACACTAAGTCGATCAAGATAATCAATGCGATTGTCCTTTTGACCATGTAATGTTATTTTGGCATTATTACCATTATCTTTACGCTTAACAAGAACATTACTAATGTCTAAATCATAGACACTACCAACTTCAGTTGCCCCGACGGCTTTATCACCAAAAATTGTCGAATAAACTGTTTTGATATCGATAAGTTCATTGTTACTACCCGCATCTCCCCTACCTGTTTGTAAATTTTCAACTGTAATATTTCTAAAAGTAATATTGTTGAGATTTGCATAATTACTATTATGAACAGAAATGACGGCTTTATGAAAAGCGTGAAAGACTGTGATATTTTCAAAAGTGATATCATTAATAAATTCACCAGCCGTTTCATAACCTATTTCCATGGCTTGGGCTAAATCAACCCAAAGGAAACAATTTTTAAATATTATATTGCTACTTGAACCGTGCGTAGATCTATCTTTATTCCCATAAGGATAGGCGTAATTTTTAACAACTAAGGCATCATCAAATGCCCGAACAAACACATTTTCAACAACAATATTAGTGCTCGATTGGATTGTAACTCCGTCCCCATTAGCGCGTGAAGAAATAATTGAAACATTGTTAACGTGACTATCTTCAACAAAATATAAATTAAGTGTCCACGCTGCCGGATCAATAATTGAAATGTTATTAATTGTAATGTTTTTTGATTTAATAAAATCCACTGGCACGATTTGTTGTTTACGTAAGAAAGCTTGTCCGCTTATAATTCCGTGCCCTTCAATAACAACGTTGCTCACGTGGTCTCCTTGAATACGGGCCGAGACTATCGCGCCTTCATCAATGAAAAGCACCTGATTATTGCTAAGGTTTATATAGTTATTAGCGTCAATAAAGTCAGAGTTTGTACTTGTATGTATGCCTGGAGCAAAATATATAATTTCATGTTCGGGATAGCGGTTTTCAATTAAGGTTAAGTCAAGCATCTCCTCTATATCAAAAATACGTAAATGAATAGCTAAAGCTGGATTGTCATTAGGTTCAATAATGTATATTCCTGGTTCATAAATTATAAATTTAATCGTTTTTTTAGTTAGATTATGTTCAGCCGTGATGTTAAATTGACTTGGATAAACTTTAGTAGCGGCATTAATATCGTAAGTTGTAATAAGCGTGAACTCAATTCTCCCTCTCATAAACAAGCGACCATAGGCGGAGTCAATGCGTTCAGGATCGGGATAGGCAAAAACGTGATTAGAATTAACTTTTACATTTAAAAGTGGTACTTCATGGTCTTCAATCATGAGCTGAGCTGACGAATATATAGGGCTACCATCTGGAAGCGCAGGGATATGAACTTGTTTGTTCATAACTTCCTCTTTTTCACTCGAAGTTACTAATACTTCACTACTTGCTTCTACATTACTATCACTAGTAGGCAGCGAAGGTGAACATGCAAAAAGAGTTGTAATTATCATAATTAAGGGAATTCTTAGGGCCTTAATTAGCATATTCTCAACTCGCTTATAGAGTCAAAAATGTTAAGCGCACTATTTTCAAAATCAATGTAAACATCATCACCAATTTCAAAATGGAGTTTTGGGGCGACGCTAGCAATAACTTTTTCATTGTTAAATACGAGATGGACATAATATTCTTTGCCTAAGAGTTCGACAAATGTAACATTGGCCTTGATCGCCTTTTCTGTTTCAGTTTTAGATACAATAATGTTTTCTGGTCTTACACCCATTA
>Ga0265295_1001715_pt1 | contig 37512 bp, 36 predicted proteins | sample Munlansysbiofilm_FD_192503 | JGI IMG/M metagenome (GOLD analysis project Ga0265295, IMG submission 192503) | Leachate microbial communities from a municipal landfill in Southern Ontario, Canada - Methane capture system biofilm | ecosystem: Engineered > Solid waste > Landfill > Unclassified ... | reverse complement strand
AAGGTTTCTTATTAGGGTGTTCAAATACATCCAAAAATTCATTGATTATTTTTTCCTTAATGCTTAATGCAGACTCTAAATGAGTTTTAGTTCTTTCTTGCATTTCACCTTCATACTTATCAATTAGAAATGCACTAGAACGAATTTCCAGACCTGCAACCGCTTTTTTTACATATTCAGTGATTTCGGAATGATTAATTTTGCTTAAGTCGTAGCCTAAATTTTCATCAAAATCCGATTTTTTGAATACTAATAAATCAGGTCTTTTCCCAATGGAGTCTAATTCATCTTGAAAATCATTGTAAAATTCATCAAATCCAATTTCGCCAGCGATTATATCGTCAGATTTTCCATATCGAACTGCAACATAATTTTGAGATGTTTCATTTATTGCTCTAAAAATTAAATCTTCTGCCCAATCGCCTTGCTCTTTATTGGTAATAAAATTAGAGGATGCCTGGGTAGGTGCAGAGGTCCTATCTCGTGGAATTGAAAAATCAATAATTGTATCTGGAATTGATTTTGTTATTTCCCTTAATTCATTAAAGTAGGTCATATTGTTTTCTGTATTTAATTTCTTGTTCTGCAATTTTCAAAGCATTAAGACCTTCTTTTTCGTCTTTTACCATTTCATATAATTTCGTCCCTATCCATAAGGCTTCTAATTCTGAAATCGAGCAATTAAAGAGTTCGCTTAATTTTAATAAGTGCTCTCTTTTTAAGGTTTTTTGGTTGTTTTCTACCTTGCTTAAAAAACCATCACCTAATTCAAGTTTAGAAGCCAACTCCCTTTGAAGCATACCAGACTGCTCCCTTAATTCTCTTATTTTTTGTCCAAGTGTCATTGTACCTTTTTTAGACTTGACTTATTTCGGTCAAATATAACACTTATTTTCGAAATATCGGCACATGGAGTGGAAAAAATTTCACGTGACCAGTTATGCTTGAATGCGAAGGGTGACAAGCGGAATATCATATTTGAGTTCTTATTGAATCATTTATAAGCCAATCAATTGATACGTTGTTCCTGTTCAAATTTCACCTAACCTTTCTAAAAATTTAAATATTTCAACCAATTCAGCCAATTCCCTTTTTCCATTTTGTAAAGATTATCAAATTATCTATACAAAGGCAATCTGTTCTGTATAGAAATCGCAAAAATTTATGCATTTAAAGATTTTTATGCATAAAAACCTTCTTATGCCTTCCTGGAAAAGAAAGTACTTGCCATGTTATGTATTAAAAACCCTTATTTTCAAAGGATTAGATTGTGGTTAATAATCTTACCATCCTGCATTTCAATTACTCTGTCTGAGGCTTTTGCGAAGTCGTTATCATGGGTAACGGTTATAATTGTTTGGTTAAATTCTTTTGATATTTGCTTGAAAATGCCCAACACAATTTCGGAATTTTTGCTGTCTAAATTCCCGGTTGGCTCATCACACATTATTATTTTTGGTTCATTAATCAATGCCCGGGCGATGGCAATACGTTGCTGTTGGCCTCCCGAGAGTTTCGATGCCGGCTTTAATGCTTGTTCTTCTAATTCAAGTAATTTGAGTTTCTCATAAGCTCTGAATTCTATCTCTTCACGCGAATATTTCCCTAATTTCAGGGCAGGAATCATAATATTTTTCAAGCAACTAAATTCCGGCAGCAAATAGTGAAACTGAAAAACAAATCCAATGCTGCTGTTTCTTAATCTTGCCAGTTTATCTTGTTTTAGTCCTGTAAGAAGTTTTCCATCAAGAAATAGTTTCCCTTCATATTCTGTGTCCATTGTCGAAAGTATGTACAACATGGTCGATTTACCACAACCCGATTTGCCAATAATGCACAAAAATTCGCCTTCCTGCACCTCAAAAGTGATGTCGTTTAGAGCTTTGAATTCTATGGGGGTGTAGAAGGATTTTGTAATATTTTCTACGCTAAGTATCGTTTTCATTTCCATTAGTTTCTAAAAATTGAAATAGGGTCAACTTTGGCTGCACTTCGGGCAGGAATATATCCGGCAATGGAAGTAACGACGAGGCCAACTAAAAATCCAATAAACATAATTCTCGGTTCAAACTGAATCGGGAAATAGCCTGTATCGCCACCAATATATACCTTGCTTAGAATGTTTATCAGCAATGTACCCAACATCATCCCGCCAATGGTTCCTAAGATGCCAATGATTAAAGCTTCGCTAAGAAATATTTTTACAACACTTTTCCCTGCAAAACCCTGCGCTTTAAGTATGGCAATGTCATGCAGTTTTTGTTTAATCGTCATGTTGATAATGTTGTAAATGGTGAATGCCGCCACAATCAGGATAATAAACGAAATTGAGCCCATCATTACCGCCCTGGTTTTTTTTGATGCCTGTGCCGATTCATTTGCGGTTTGCCAACTCTCGGCATTATAACCTGATAATGCTTCTAAATCGGAAATAAGTTTTGGAGCATCGTTTGGATTTTTAATTTTAATGTAAATATCGGTCAGATAATCAGGGCCTTGTGCCATTAATTGCTGGGCAATCGACAAATTGATGTATGACTTGGTTTTGTCAACCACCGAATTGCTTGTCTTGAAAAAACCAACGACTTTCATAACTTTAATTATCCCCAAAGGGGAAACAATACTGATATTGTCATTTAATCTGACATTCAGGTTATCAGCAATGCCGACTCCTAAAATAATCCCATTTGGCGTGCTAAGCAATTCGTTCATATCGCCTTCGACCATGGTGGATTTTATATCGAATAAGGTGTTTGCTTCCATTATATTTACGCCCGAACTACTACCGTTCAATTGTGAAATACCATTATTGTAAAACAGGTTGACGTTCAGCCACGGGGCTGCCGTTAAAACATATTCTTTCGTTTCCAGTTGTTCAACAATCTTTTCCGGGTTTATTAACTTATCGCTGTTGTTCGTTATTTTGGGGTTCACAATTACAGAAGTCCGCTGATTTGTTTCGTTCTTCTGAATCGGCATACTTAATTCATCGTCAATGTAAATGCGAACGTGAGGCATGGTTTTGAAGAACGACTCATCTGAACTTCGGTTAAACCCAACAACCAGTGAATTTAAGAAAACGAATGCTGCAATGCCTATGGCAACCGCAAGTGAAGCAACAAAAGTTTGCATTTTCCTTGCCAATATGTGGGTAAAGGCAATTTCGTAATCCACACCCAGATTTATTTTCTTTTTAAATAACTTCATTGTGAGTTGGGTTTATTTCTTTTCCGCCTGTACTACTGTGTTTTCATTAATTCCACTGAGTATTTCTACCCATTCATTGGAAATAAATCCTGTTTCAACTTTAACTTCCCCTTCACTTTTAACCAGTACTGTATTTCCAAAATCCAAATATTTACGAGGAATTACAAGTACACTGTCTTTATCTTTTATGATGATGTTTGCCTGAACTTGTGTGCCCGACATCAGAAAATCCAGACTATCGGTAAAAATCGCTTTACAACTGAATGATTGTGTTTGAATATCAAACGATGGGTAAACTTCGGTAATCATTCCCTTGTAATTTTTAGCTTTATCCGTATTCAGTTGAATTATAACTTGTTGGTTTACGCGTACGTTTGAAATACTCGATTCGTCAATACTTAATTTAGCATACAGATTAGCCGGACTTCCAATCACAGCAATAATTTCGCCCCGGCGCACGTAATCGCCAAGTTCTTTGAATTTATTGTAAACTTTACCTCCTATTACTGCCCTTAGTTCATTATTTCCCTGCAGCACTTTATTAATGCCGCTTTGGGTTTTTTGGTTAATGAGTTGTTGCTCGGCCTGCTGTTCCTGCAATTTATAGTTTTCCTGCAATGCCTTATGATTTGCTTTTGATGTTTCAAAAGCGAGCAATACATTTTCGTATTCTAATTTTGAAACGCTGTTGGCATCGTATAATTTTTTGTAGCGTTCAACCTGGGTTTCGTCTTGCTTCATTTTTTGTTCAGCAACCAACAAGTTTGCTTCTATTTGCTTTAAAGCAGGAGCGCCCGGAGACAGATTGCTGATGGCTATGTCTAAAAGCTGGTTGGCACCAAGCAAGTTAATGTCGTATGTTTTGTTGTCAATTTCAGCAAGTAAATAGCCTGTTTCAACGATATCGCCTTCTTCAAAGTTTAATGAAATAAGATAACCATCGCTTTGTGCTGTAAGGTTGTATTGGTTTTCGGGGACTAAAACACCCGAGGCAAAAACGGTTTCCGTAATATTCCGGTACTCAGGTTTAGTTTCCGTGTATTTTTTACCGCACGAATTCAGCAAAGCCAATGCGACAAAACCCAGGATAAAATAGATGTTTGTTTTCATTTTATGGTATTGTTTATTTCAATTTTCGACTTTGTGTAGAGCAAATTTGCAAGCGCACTGCTGTAATTCAAACGGCTTGCAAGCATATCATTAAAAGCAATAATCAACTTGTCAGATGAAAGTATTGACATATTAAACTGGTTCAGCACCAAACCATAGTTTTGTTCTTTTAGTTGATAAATTTGCTTTGAGGTATTGAGCTGTGAATATGCTTTTTCGTAATCCAAAACCAATTGTTTATTTGTTAGCTCGTTTTGAAGTTTCGTATGTTCTGCATTTTGCAACGAAATAGTTTTATTGATTCGCGAACTTTTTGTAAGTGTATATCTGTTGATATCCGGGAACGGTACACTTAACTTTAAACCGATATATTGAGCATTTAACCAATTAACATCATTATCAAAAAACATAGTGTTACTGTTTTGCTGCCAGGCATTATAATACACAAGCGAAACAGTAGGATATTGCATCAATTGATTTGTTTTTAAATCCGCTTTTGCCAGTTCAAGGTTCAGAAGCGATGATTTGTATTGCAACTGATTGTCAACATGCAAACCAGTAATAATCGGTTTGTTGTAGTCGGGCTGTTCGCCAATACTTATTGTAGTAGATTCAGGAATGTCGCATAAAATTTTGAGACTGTAGTATTGTTGTTTTAAGGATAAATTTAATTGTTCCAGATTATCCGATAGCGTTAATTTATTGATTTGAGCATCGTTCAAATCCTGCTGCCGGACTATACCTTCAGAATATTTATTTTGCATGGTTGTCAACAGAGTATCCGCGGCCAGCAAACTTTTTTCAGTGATTTCTATCTGTTCCTGCAATGAAATGATATTGTGATAGGTAGCCGAAACAGATTCAAAGAGCGATTTTTTTATAAGTAGATTATTTACGTTTGTAAGTTCTACATTCACATTGGCACTTTTTAGTTTTGCCCAGCTTGCGGGGTTGATAATGTCGATTTGCGGGGCTAAATTCAAATTTCCAATGTATTGCTGACCCATGGTAACTTCTTTAAATGTCCCCGGTGTTCCGCCAAACGCTTCCGCCGGAAGAAATGTAACCGGTAATTCCAGATTATTGGTCAAATTGAAATTGGTTTGCATTCTGAAATTTACCAGCCCGGCCTGCGCCGAAATCTTTTGCCATTTTGCCAACAGGCTTTGCTGTTCTCCTGTTTTGATGGATGCACTGTTGTTTTCAGCATATTTTAAAAGCGAATCCAGCTTATTAAAACTAAGTCCGGTCTGTGCATTTGCCGATTGTATTAGCAGGAATAATACAGCTATGACAAGTGTGAATTGTTTCATTTTATCCTTGTTAAGGTGTATGATTTGTTAATGATGAAAAACTTTGACACGCTTATTTTTAGCCTGTTTTCATCAAGTAGCACTATTTCGCCCGATGCAGTCATGCCCGAAGGAGAGTTAGCTTCTCCCGTATATTTCTTGTCGGCCTGGTCATAAACCAAATCTTTTAACATAATATGCCCTATCTTTTCTTTTTTATCCTCACCCGAAACTTTGATAATTTTTCCGTAATATTTGTTGTTCTGTTTATAAATCTCTATTTCACGGGAAGAGTCGGGGAAAGCCCATTTGCCTGTTATTTCATTTGTCGTTTGATGTTGAAAAGACAATAAAAACAACGCTAATGGCATTAGCAGCAAAAATATTCTGCGATTCATTGGTGCACTATTTTTCATAATCATACAGGTTTTCATAATCATTTCATGGAGTTGATTTGCTCATCTCCTTTTTGGATTGAATCAAATGAATAATCCGACATTTTCCATTGTTTCGCCAGCATTCTTACACTTCTGTTAATCACAATTGCGAAAATGCCGGAATCAATGTCGTTTCTTTTTCTCCCTTTTATTGACTAACTTTTATCATTGCAGCCTTCTCAGATATGCCTTTTCCACCTTTGCTTTCGTTTTTCCAATCAACAAAACTTCGTTTGAAACAAATCTTCGGTAAAAATTGCAAATATCAAAGCTGGGTTAGCTTATGAGGGTGAGTGTTCGCTCACAAAGATAATTCATTTATTTGACTTAGTCTATTATATTTAATAAAAAATGTTAAAGTCAATGGGAGTAAGGGCTAAATGACTCTTTTGATTTTATCGAAGTGTAGGCTTTGAGTGTTGGGGCATAAGCTGATCCCGCCAGGCCTGGACGAGTTGTGCTTTTTGTGGGTCGGATGAATTTTAAGTTCCCCGCAAAAAGACTCCCGCTTCGCCTCAGGCGGACACTCAACAAATCAACATTCCCCTCAAAATCTCAGCTTCTCCGTCATCAATCCAAACCTTAACACATCCAGAGTTTCGGAACCTGATTGTTTTCAAAACCAGCACTGTAATTCACATTTACTTCGAAAATCTACTTCATGTTTCTTCTTGCCAGGTCTCTTGAAGAATGATGAATTGTCAAAATGTCAATTTGATTATCATTCACTATTTTATAAATGATTCTGTAATTTCCTTCAATTAATTCTCTGATATTGTCTTTGCTTATTTCACTAACGATTTTACCTGAACAAATTTGAGTTTTTAAAACTCTTGTCCGATTTTTAAGCCGGATAACCTGAAGTTTTGCCTATTGCTGAGAATCTTTTGAGATGTATTCAGCAATTGTCATCAGGTCGTCTTTTGCTTGAAATGTCCAATTTATTTGAACCATTTTTCTATTTCATTATCCATTTCTTCTTCTGAGATTACTTTTCCGTTTTCTGACTGTTTGTTACCTGATTCAATCTTTTCAATTAAGACCAATCTTTCAATCAACTCATCAAGTGAAAAATTTTCCGGTAGTTTGTCAATTTGCTCTTTAATTCTTGCCTTTGTCAACATAGCATAAGGATTTGATTAAATCCAAAGGTGCTAAATTTTCTATTTCTCTTTTTATTTAGCTCTTAATTTGCGAACAATAGGTTTTATCCCGGCATTTGAATGAGGAAATAACCAGATAATCAATACAATAACAAATTTCACCCGCATTGGTTTGTGAATATTTTGTCGATTCATCCCCAACCACTCGAACGACAGCTTATTAACCGTGGCTTAGACCTAACAAGTTAGAAAAAAACGTATAATAACCTATAATCCAAACACCTCAACAAATTCCGTCCGCCTTAGGCTGACAGGCTTGAGCCTAGCGAAATCCCGAGAGCGCAGCGATTCGGGAAACAAATCAACAAATCAACAAATCAACATCCCCTCAAAACCTCAGTTTCCCTGTCATCAACCCAAACCTTAGCACATCCAGCCGATGTTCAAAGTAGATATTGTAGTAATCCTGTCCATGATAATATTGGACAAAAAAACCAATATCTTCAAGAAATTTTGGAAGGTAGTGAATGGTTAGTCCCAAATTTAGCCTGTCCAGCGAAAAATTGTTCCAATTATTTACATCGCCAAACATCCAGGAAGTTTCCACTTTGGCTGAAACAAGTGCTTTTTCCTGGGTGCTGTTGCTTTCGCCGAAAGGTAATTTAAATACAGAAAATGTATTGTTCCATCTGAATTTGCTATAAATATTATCCAATTCATTCACGCTCCAGGGGTAAACTTCAATGGAAGATGCAAAAAACTGATAGGCTTTAAAACGGGTGTTGGTATTAGATAGAATAATCCCCCCTTCGATTTTATTGGCCGCAAAGTTGCCTGATTCCAGGTTTATTTTAAGGCTGTCTGTGAAAAAACTGCCTTGCTGCCCATTGGAGTGATGCTTAAACCGTCCAAAAATACTGACGCCACGGGCTTTTTCTTTTTCTGTGAGCCTGTAATAGACCGTAATATGTGGCATATAACTGGGCGTCCGCACCGGATAGGATTCTTCCTGGTACATGCGTAGAATGATTTGTGGGGTAAGCACGCCCATTACGCGTGAGTTTTTGCTTTTGCGGATATTGAAATTGGGGATGAGGTTGGCTTCAAACCAAAGAGGCTCCAGGTTGCCTATGTCTGTGGGAAAAGTAATGTAGCTGTTGCCCTGATTTGCCCGCGATATGGCTGTAAGGCCCAGAGGTTTCCGCCATGTGGAGTCCTGAGTCTGGCCCGCATGGGAATTAAATATGATGATTATTAATAACAACAGTGCCTTTCTCATGGTCGGTGGTTGTTAAAGCTTCAACTTATATTTTTCAGATCGGAAAACCACGGCATATTCTCCCCGAATCTGATATTGTCTGTCTGTTGCTTAATCAGCAACGGTTTTCTTCCCTTTTTTGTTAATGCCAATCCAGGCCATCAGCGCGAAAATAAGGGTAACTACAGTCCTGAAAATCAGTGCAACTATGGTTTTGGTTTCATACAATCCACCTGAATTGATGTAAAAGAGCAATCCAACAAAGGCGAACAACAGCACTGCGGTTGATGCCAGAAGCAAGGGCAGGGTCCATCGTTTCCTTTTTATAAATCCATATACTGCCGGCAGATAGAGTAAACTGCACAACCAGTTGGCCCAAACCACCCCCAGAACGTAATTGCCTTCCTGTTCCCTTACATTGAAGAGGTCAAGGAAAATTGAAGTACTCATAAAGAGGGTGGATAATCCGAAAACAGCCAACAGTGCTGCAAGGATATACGGGAGTACTTTCCTGTTTTTCATGTGTTTGTGTTTTATTTTTCAGAGGTGTCCGGGCTGCGAAAAAACAATTTCACTAATGTGAAATCCGAAAATATATTAATCAGACCGATTTATTTTGTTTGCATTAAAGTAAGCATGCTTTGTACCATATTTTCACCATTCCGCTCAATGTCGAACTGAAAATTGGCTACCCGCCATTTGAACATCTGGAGTTTAAATGCGCCCATTATTATATGGATGAGCTCGTCGGAGGTAATGGTATTCGTAAAATCCCCTTTTTGCTGGCCTTCCATGATTATAGGCATCAGGTGCTTCATTTTTACGCTCAATACTTTGAGAATGGCTGCATTAACCCGTTGGCTCTCCTCCATCAAACCATCCGAAAACACAGCTACCACAAAATGCGGGTTTTGCTTAAAAAACCGGATCTGTTCGCGGAAAAGGGCCATGAATTTCTCTTCGGGTGATTTAGATACCGGAAGATTGCTCAGCCGCTTATCGGCATCATCTGACAAATAGTTGAGCATGGTAACCACAATATCTTCCTTGCTGGCGAAGTGTCGGTAAATGGCACTTTCAGAGAAATGCATCTCTTTGGCCAGGTTTTTTATGGTCAGGCCGCTTACGCCCGAAGTGGTTAGGGTGCGCCCGGCAGCTTCTATAATTTGTAATTGACGTGGGGTGATTTCCATAAATTTGTATTTACGCTGTGAGTTGTTTCGAGTTCAAAAAAGAGAGGCCAAGCCATAGTACAGCACCGGTCATTGACATGGCTCCAAGCAGAACAAGTATTGGTGGAAGTCCGAAATAAACTTCCGATAAAATACCGATGGGCATTAGCAGGCCTATTATGGCCAGCCATGAAATGGCTTTGGTGTTTTTTAGTGTACTATGAAAGTGTAGCAGTAAAAAGCCAATCACAATGTTTAGAAAGGCAAAAAGATTGCCATGAACATGCGCCAAACGGCTTTCAAAGTGCTTACCAAAGCTGTAGGAATTTATCCACTCTTCTTTGCCGGGGGCAAAATCGCGGAGATAAATTAAGAAGAAACCATAGGCCATAAACAGTCCCATGATGAATAAACCAATGGCAATGTTGTTTTTACCGTTCATAGCTTGAGGTTTTACTTTGTTGTGATTAATTTGTGTTTACAAAACCCGGGTAGTATTTACCGGACGGGGTGCTTTTACCACCAGGATGCGGGCCAATGCAGCAGACTCGTTGCTGATGTAATGGACAATGCTTGCCGGACTTTCTATCAGCGAATCTACCTTGCAAACTTCACTCTCCTCGCCAATGTGAATGGTGGGCGTGCCTTCCAGAATAAAGAAGAACACATCCACCGGCGTTTTATGGGGTTTCAGACTTTCGCCCGGCTTTAGTGCCATAAGCATCGCCTGTGCCGATTCCTGGTTGTACATCTGGCGCACATCTACTTTGTGAGGGGTGTCCTTGATTGGTTGATCCTGATATTTTGTAATCTTCATTCGGTTAAAGTTTAGGTGTTTGAAATCGTAAGTGAATATTCGCTTACAAAGATAGATAAAATTTCTACCAAAACAAAGTTTTTAGGTAAATAAATTACGCTAAAGCGGTAAAAATAATAAATCGGATTCGTACTTTTACGCATACTCGATTTTTTTGTAGTGTTCATTTCCAAATTAAAGATAGAAAGAAGAAACGCTTTACCTTCTAAAAGTAAATTATTTTGACATTTATTTCTTTATTCTCCAGCAATTCAAACGACGCTTTTTGAAATGAGGGTTTGTTTGAAATGCCAATTGATTTATAATTTGAAAAGCCGATGCCTTCTTTTGGCAGAATCAAACCTTTTTTTATCTTTCCGTTAGCGTCTTCATCATGTAAGATATTTATGGCATATTTCCCTGCCGGAAGGTGCTCAAAAATTGCTTCGGACGCTCCATTTACAATCCTTGCGCTGAGCCTACGGTAGTATTTTGTATATTTTTCATCGGGAAAAGCATCCGGATTGTTATATAAAACAAACCGTACCTCTCCTTTTGAATTTCGCAAATCATTCACCTTTACCTTTAGCTGAAACGTTTTTGTTTCTTTTTGTTGAAATGAGGAAAATAGCAGCAATACGAGATGAAGTTGAACAATGAACAGCGATTTTTTCATGTTAGCCTTACTTTTATTTTATTGAATTTTTCTTTTAGTGATTACGAGCGAAATACACTACTGGTATCAAAAACATAGATAAATTGGCGTTTTTGAAGAACCCGATCTTGTTTGCCAGGTTTTTTATCATCAGATCCTGAATTCCACTTTCTGCGACCGGCCCAAGTGAAATATCATTGATTGCTTATCGATAGGCCTGCAATCAAATCTTATTTTTAATCGATGTAAAGTTAGTGAGCATTCACTTCGCAAAATTAGTTTGTTTGATAGGGTAAAAGCAAGTTTTTTATGATTTATTTTGAAAATTATTTTTAATAATATGATAAACAGTTGATTGTGAGTGAGCTTTCAAGCTGGTAAAACCTTTAATTCACAGTTGGAATATTTTTTAAACACAAAAACCCCTTTGGGCCTTAAATATTTTATGTTGGCCCCTGCCCGTCTTTCTTAATTCTAAATATTAGCTTTTTAATAACTCATCATGTGTACACAGGAATTTTTAATCAAATCAAACCATTATTTATGAAAAGCGCATCTATGAACTATTTGCATATCGGCTTAAATTTTCTTATCTTTAGCCATTAATAAAACTTACCTCTCATGTTTTTAAGATTTTCATCCATTTGCATTATCATAACAATGGGTTCAATTTTTGGTAGTATGTCCAGTAAGCTTTACAGTCAGGAAAACTATGCAGCTGCCCGGCAACGTATGGTTAAGGAGCAGCTTGCCAATCGTGATATCAAACATAAAGTCACTCTGGCGGCTATGGGAAAAGTCCCGCGTCATCTGTTTGTGCCTGAAAATGTGCGGATGTCAGCTTATAGAGACAATCCGTTGCCTATTGGATTTGAACAAACCATTTCACAGCCATATATGGTGGCTTATATGACGCAGAGCATACATCCCGCCCCGGGCATGAAAATACTCGAAGTGGGCACTGGTTCCGGCTATCAGGCGGCAGTACTGGCCGAGATTGTAGATAGTGTTTTTACCATCGAGATTGTTGAGCCTCTTGCCCGGCGGTCTGGATTATTGCTTGCCGAACTGGGTTATAGTAATGTGAAAGTTAAGACCGGCGATGGCTTTGCAGGTTGGCCTGAACATGCGCCCTATGATGCCATTGTTGTTACCGCTGCTGCTGAGGAAATTCCTCCTCCGCTTATCGCTCAGTTGAAAGATGGTGGTGTGATAGTGATTCCTTTGGGAAGACCGGGCGGATTGCAAACATTGGTGCATGCCACCCGGAAAGGCAATGAAATGATCCGCAAAAATTTGTTGCCTGTGCGCTTTGTTCCCTTTGTCAGGGAGTAAATCCATCATAATTTTATGCTTTTCATGAGCTAACCTGAGCCAGGTAGCTTGCTGTTGCTTGTTGATTAAAAAACCCGTGATTTGCAGTTATGTGTCAAAATTGTTTTGTAGGTTTGTGCTGCATTTAAACCCATTTCATCATGCGTAAAATATTCATGCTTATGTCCGTGTCCATTATCCTGGCCGGCAGTGGTTGCGGCACAAAAAAGGAACAACCCACCGAAGAGTCATCCGTCCTGTTTATCGGTAAACCGGTGGTTGAAAATGTAATTTCCCAGCTCACTGATTCTCTGGGAGCAGACCATCAATTTCGCATTGAACGCGGCGTAAACCAGGTGGCTGACTTGTGGCGCGAAAGTGATGGTTCAACCGCTGATTTTGAGCAGTTCTGCAAGCAAAATTTCGTTACTGATGATGCTGCAATTAAAACCTTGTTTGACAAACTACAACGCAATTTCGAAGTATTGCGAGGGAATTTTCACAAGATTGACCTTCAGTTGAAAGAACCCCTTCACCTTACCGGTGGAGATATTGAGCCGGTGGATATGATGTTTGGCAGCTACGATGCTTCCGCCCACCTGGACGATGACCTCTTCAACAGTAAAATAGCCTTTCTTACCGCACTTAACTTTCCTTATTATTCTCTGAAAGAGAAAACGGAACAGGGTAATAACTGGAGCCGGCTGCAATGGGCCTATGCCCGCATGGGCGACCGCTTCACCTCACGTGTACCGGCCGACATCATTCTGAAAGCTTCACAAACCCTCACCGAAGCCGATGCCTACATTTCGGATTACAACATTTACATGGGAAAGCTCCAGAATGCCGATGGTAAATTCCTGTTCCCTGCAGATATGAAGCTGATTACCCATTGGGGCTTGCGCGATGAGCTGAAATCAAATTATGCCGGCGAAAATGGACTGGAAAAACAACGCATGGTTTATGACGTGATGAAACACATCATTGATCAGAGCATTCCGCAACAGGTAATCAATAAAGATGAGTATGCCTGGAACCCGGAAACCAATAAAATATACAAGGACGGACAAGAATCCAGCGGAAACCCGGAGCCTGACACGCGGTATGCCGTACTTCTTGATAACTTCAAGGTTATGAAGGCTATTGATGCTTACAGTCCGCACCTGCCTACCTACATTGACCGCGCTTTTGAGGGTGCCATGGAAATTCCGCAGGAAGATGTAGAGAGGCTTTTTATCGAGTTTGTTTCTTCGCCTCAGGTGAAGGAAGTGGCAAAATACATCAGCACACAGCTTGGGCGTGATCTGGAGCCTTTCGACATTTGGTACAATGGATTTAAGTCGCGTGGCGGTGTGCCCGAAGACCAACTCACGGCCATCACCTCCAAAAAGTACCCTAATCCCAAGGCTTTTGAGGCTGACCTACCGAATATACTCGCAAAAATGGGGTGGAGCAAAGGCGAAGCTGATCGCATTACGTCCTTAGTTACAGTTGATCCGGCCCGTGGTTCAGGTCATGCCTGGGGCGCCGAAATGCGCAACGATCTGGCCCACCTACGTACCCGCATTGGTGAAAACGGTATGGATTACAAAGGTTACAACATCGCCGTGCATGAGTTCGGTCACAATGTGGAACAAACCGTAACCATGAACGATGTGGATTATTACATGCTTCAGGGCGTTCCCAATACCGCCTTTACCGAGGCGGTGGCCTTCCTCTTCCAGAATCGCGACCTTGAACTGCTCGGCCTTAAAAATGCCGATCCCGACAAGGAATCCATGATGGCGCTGGACAATTTCTGGTCGTGCTACGAAATTATGGGTGTCTCTCTGGTTGATATGAAGGTGTGGAAATGGATGTATGCCAATCCCACTGCCACACCCGCTCAACTGAAGGAAGCGGTTATCAGCGCTGCAAAAGAAGTGTGGAATAGTTATTATGCCGGTATCCTTGGCGGGAAGGACGAACCCATCCTGGCCATATACTCACACATGATTGACAACCCGCTCTATCTGTCCAATTATCCCATGGGTCACCTGATTGAATTCCAGGTATCCCAGCAGGTAAAAGGCAAGCCGCTGGCCGCTGAATTTAGCCGTATGTACACCCAGGGCCGCCTTATCCCGCAAATCTGGATGAAAGGTTCCGTGGGCAGCGAAATTTCTATTCAACCAACCTTAAAAGCCGCAGAAGAGGCGCTGGGGAAGTTGAATAAATAAAATTGTCAAAAGTATTTATAGCCTAAAGGCCACTTGTTTGGGAAAACGGGTGCCCTTTTTTTCATGTACATTGGGATTTATTCTGATTTTTAACCACAGGACTAAACTTTCATTACGATAAACAGAATAGATGAGAATTACACTTCATTTCATCATGCTGAAAGAAATGATTCAAAACCGTAAATTCTTCCATTATGTTGTAAATCATTCACCTGGTTGGAATCTTTCTGCTATCGTGCTTTTTATCCGGCTTTGACCAGTTCATAAGAAACCGAAAAATATTTGTCCGGCCCGAACGCTCCGGCCTGTCAAAAAAAACAGTAATATTGTTCTGCCAAAAAATTAACTATACTACCAATGATCAGATATCTATTCTTAGTTATTGCACTTACAGTCAGTTTCTTAAACCTGACCACCGCCCAAAATTTACCCGAGCACACTTCAAACCATACTATTTATCTCTTACTTGATGAACTTGCTACACAAGGTATCATTGAGCTAAATGCAGCGGTTAAGCCATATAGCCGTGACAGTATTGCCGGCAAACTCATGCAGGCCCGGTCTTCTGATAAACTTTCGCATGCTCAGCGGGGGGAAGTGGAGCGGATGCTAAAAGATTATTTCCTGGAAACCGGAACTGAACACCGGGGTATTGTTAATCTTACCAAAGAGGGGAGCAAGACTCAGGTTTCAATGCTGCCTCCTATATTCACCTATCAGGATTCATTGTTCAGGGTGAGGCTGGAACCGGTATATGGGGCAAACTTCATCAGCAACAGCAGGGGAGAGGTACGGCATACCTATGGCGGACTTGCCATGCAGGCTTATATCGGGAATCAGTGGTCGGTATGGGCCAGCCTACGCGACAACTATCAGACCAATCAGGTACTTTCGCTACCTGGTTATTTTTCTAAAGAAGAAGGCGGAAACTACAAAATTGGCGTTCAGGGACGCAGCGGTGGTGACTACAGTGAAATGCGTGGCGGCATTGCCTGGGCATGGAGGTGGGGCAGCCTGAGCTTCAGTAAAGATCACCTGCAGTGGGGCGATAATTATCACGGTTCCAATATATTGTCAGGCCGAACTCCCTCTTATGCCATGATTAAACTGCAACTGGACCCGGCCAAATGGTTTTCATTCACCTATCATCATGGGTGGTTGGTGAGCGAAGTGATTGACAGCGCCCGAAGCTATTATTCGGAACCTGAACGTTACCGGGCGGTTTTCAGACCGAAATATATTGCAGCCAATATATTTACTTTCAAACCCTGGCGCAAATTAAATGTATCTGTGGGAAATTCAGTGGTCTACAGCGACGACAACGTACAACCGGCTTACCTCATCCCGTTTATGTTTTTCAAGTCTATTGATCATACACTTACACATGGTATTGATAACCAGAACTCACAGATGTTTCTGAACATCAGCAGCAGGCAAATCAGCTATTTACATTTGTTTACTTCTGTTTACATTGATGAATTCAGCATTTCCAGGGTAGGCGATGCCAACCGGCATAATTTTGCAAGTATAAAAGTAGGTGGATCACTATCGGGATGGCCATTTAACAATATTACCCTGAGGGGCGAATATACCCGCAGCAGTCCCATCACCTATCAGCACCGGGTGAAAACCCTTACCTTTGAAACCAACCGTTACAATCTGGGCCATTACCTGCGCGACAATTCACAGGAGATTTATGCATCGCTTTCCTGGCGTCCAATAGCTGGGTTGTATGCTTGTGTCTCATTTGTTCTGGCGGAGCATGGCAACAATTATACCTATGATTTGGACGGAGCGGTTCCAGTGGATGAACATCCCTTTATGGAGACAATTACCTGGCGCAACCGAACCACCGCAATTGATGTACGATACATGCTTTGGAACAACATTTCTGTATTTGCAGGCTTTACCATCAGCAACATTGCAGGTTTTGATGTGGATGGAATTTCAGCGCAGCGATATCTTAATCAATACACACCAGATCTTTATCAGGGCAAAAACAATACGTTGAACATTGGTTTTCAAATGGGGTTTTAAGTTATTGCGAATTTTAAATTTCGGATTTCGGATTTCTACCTCGAATTACTACTCAACTACTCAACAAATCAACAACTCAACAAATCAACAGATCACAGATCACCGATGGCCCGGTATAAAGTTGAAAATATCGGCTTCGTGCGTTCAGTTTTCCCCCTGGCTGAACAATAATTTGATAAATTTGTAGTTAAATCAATTCAACCTCAACAGGCTTTGTTTGTTTATAAAGCAGTATCATTAAAACATTAGACAATTTTCGCGGATGAAATCAAGCTTTTTACGAATTGCCGCAGTTTATATTTTCAGTTTATTTTTTCTGGTTTCGGCCACTGCGCAGGAAATTGGCATAGGCCAATGGCGCGATCATTTGCCTTATCAAAAAGTTATAGCGGTAACCAAGGGTGAGGGGAGAATATATGCAGCGACTCCTTTCAGTCTGTTTTATTACGATGAGGCAGATAACAGCCTGAACCGGTTTAGTAAAATCAATGGCCTGAGTGATGTCGGTGTCAGCTCCATTCAATATCATCCGGGTTTACATACACTGGTAGTGGCTTATTCAAATGGTAACATCGACCTGGTTAAAGACGATGTAGTGTTTAATATGTCTGATATTAAGCGCAAGACTATTCTTGGTAATAAATCCATAAATCGCGTGGTGCTTATCGGTGAGGAAGCCTATCTGGCCTGTGGCTTTGGTATTGTAGTGCTTGATCTCAATCGCAGGGAATTCAAGGGAACCTATTATATTGGACCGGATGGTAGTTCCATCAACGTAAATGACATCGATTTCGACAGTGTGGACAGCACCTTGTATGCTGTGGCAGATGAAGGTATTTTCAAGGTCAATTTATATACCGCCAACCTGGCCAATTATGCAGAGTGGGAACGTGAGTTTGCACCGGTACTTCCTTCAGGACCCTTTAATCATGTGGCAGTGCTTAACCACAGGGTTTATATTAACAGAAAAGGACCCGGTTATGCAAACGATGCCATGTTTGTAAAAGTGGATGGTACCTGGATGACTTTTCAGCCCGATAATACTTCAAACCGTTTTTGTATGAACGTGTTTAACGATCGTTTGATTGTATGTAACAATCTGGCTGTAGATGCATTTCGCCCTGACGGGACGCTGGAATACCGGATATATACCTATAACCCGGGTACTATTACTCCCGCGGATGCTATTGTGGATGAAAATAAGATAATTTGGATAGGTGACCAGCTTTCCGGACTAACGCGGGTGGAAAAGCCAAACACAGGTGCAGAAAAGTTTCAACTGGATGGGCCGGAATTTAATGATGTTTATCAGTTGGCTTCTGGGGGTAACGATGTGTGGGTGGTACCCGGGGGGCGAAATACGGCATTTGGAAGTATTTATCGTAAAGCTCAATTTGCCGGATTTATTGATGGTAAATGGAAAACGGTGACAAACAAGCAGGATACCATACTCGACAGTATGCGCGATGTATTGACCATAGCTGTTGATCCCGCCAATAATAAAAGGGTATATCTCGGAACCTGGGGTTATGGCTTGCTCGAATACAATAACGGACAATTTATTGAACATTACACCGATCAAAACAGTACGCTTGAAAAAAATGTGCTCGGCGATGACTGGATTGGCATAGCCGGTTTGGCATTTGATGCTTCCAAAAATCTTTGGGTGGCCAATTCCAGCGCAACTTCTGCTTTATCAATGAAAAAGCCAAACGGGGAATGGGTATCCTACAACCTTGGGCCTCAGGCCTCAGGTATTGATCTGGCAGAACTGATGATAGATAAGCAGAACCAAAAATGGCTGCGCACCCGAACGCATAATCTAATTGTTTTTAATGATAACAATACGCCTTACGATCCCTCTGATGATCAAACGCGGCGGCTCTCTTCTGCCGCAGGCAATGGGGCTTTACCCGGGAATTTTATTCTGAGCATGGCAACAGATCGTGACGGTCAGGTATGGCTGGGCTCTGACAAAGGCGTTGCGGTCATTTATTCCCCTTCCAACATTTTTTCTAACCAGAACTTCGACGCTCAACAGGTACTGATTGCACAGGATGGTTTTGGCAATAATCTGCTTGAGTCTGAAGCGATAAATGCCATAGCCATAGACGGAGCCAACCGCAAGTGGTTTGGTACCGACAGGGCGGGCGTTTTCCTGATGTCGCCTGATGGTACCAAAGGTATTGCGCATTTTACGGAAGAAAATAGCCCATTGCTCAGTAATTCAGTTACCAGCATTACCATTACCGAGTCAGGTGAAGTATTCTTCGGAACCTCAAAAGGAATCATCTCATATCGCAGCGAATCGGCTCCGCCTCAACCTACCTACGATAACCTGATTATCTTTCCGAACCCTGTGCGTGAAAGTTACAACGGCACTATTGCCATCAGAGGGCTGGTGGAAAATACCAGTGTGAAAATTACCGACGTAGCAGGCAATATCGTTTATTCTACCCTCAGCGAAGGTGGTCAGGCAACATGGGATGGCCGGAATTTTAATGGCAACAGGGTTCAAACAGGTGTGTATCTGGTGTTTGTCACCAATACGGATGGATCGAAAACCACGGTCGGTAAAATTATGTTCATCCATTAATTGGATACCGCCGGCTTTAGTCTTCAACGGCGGGTAGCAGCACCCCCTGCCCCCAGGGTCAGGAATCCTATAATAAAGCCCAACCAATAGGTGAAACCGGTATTGTTGGCAGCGTATAAACCTACATCTGCTCCAAACAATTTTCCGATTAAAGCCAGTAAAAAGATGACGCCGTGAATAAATCCTCCGAAAAAGCCATATTCATGGGAGGTAAATCCCGCAGGCGCACAGGAGCTGAGGATAAAAATACTCAGGACCATCAGTAAACCTAACATCATCTTTCGGCGATTGTATCCCCGTCTATTGATTGTGGTGTGCATAAGGGTGATTTTATTGCAAAGATATAGCCAGGCGTTATTTTTTACAACTATTATCATAATGGAACTGTTTGAAAATTCATAATCATCTAATCATCACACTTTTAAAGTTATATTTTTTTACTTCATCATTGTAATAAGGGATTGCAACCCCTTGTTAATTTAAAAGTTCTGCTCTAAAATAAATATATGGAATTTTAATCATTGTTAATAAAATCATGCATTTTAGGAGAATGTGTGAATGTGTGATATTGATTATTAATGACTTATTAAGTTTCCGGCGGATTTCATAATATTTCAATAAAAGAGGAAAGTATTATTTTGTTTACTTTTGCTAAAGCAACTTAGTGTATTAAATACACTAAAATTTTACACATCCGGAAACCTTATTCAATTATGAAACGTACCTTCTTTTTTGGCAGCGGAATTCTTCTTTTCGCTTTTATGTTGATTCAGTATTATGCTCAGGCACAGAGTGATGGGAAAATGGTGACTGTTTATACCACTTCGCGTGACCATGATCAGCGTTTGCAACAGGTGGGCACCATTCAGCTCAAACCTATGGGTCAGCCTTTTGAAACCCAAACCTGTGTATTTGCCGATCCGCAGCATACCTTTCAGTCGTTTATCGGTATTGGTGGGGCCATAACGGATGCATCGGCAGAGACTTTTTATAAGCTGCCCATTGACAAGCAGCAACAGATCATTCGTGATTATTATAGTGCCGATAAAGGCATAGGTTACACCCTGATTCGAACCAACATTCACAGTTGTGATTTTTCGAGCGGGAGTTATACCTATGTTGACAGTATGGATATCGCATTAAACAGTTTTAGCATCGCGCACGATAAAGAGTTTCGTATTCCATTGATAAAACAAGCCATGAAGCAGGGCAGCAATGAAATGCTGATTTATGCCAGCCCCTGGAGTCCGCCTGCCTGGATGAAGGACAACAATAGTATGTTACAGGGTGGGAAATTGCAGAAGCAATATTACGCCAACTGGGCTGAATATTTTGTGAAATTTATACAGAGTTACGAAAAAGAGGGCATTCCCTTATGGGGCGTTAGTATCCAGAATGAACCCATGGCCAAACAAACCTGGGAAAGCTGTATTTATACTGCGGAGGAGGAGGCTGACTTTCTGAAGAACCATCTTGGCCCTACCTTTGAACGTCAGGGACTTTCTGATAAAAAGATCATCATGTGGGATCACAACCGCGATTTGATTTACCAGCGGGTTTCGACTTATTTTGCTGATCCGGCAGTTAAAAAGTATGCCTGGGGTATTGGTTTCCACTGGTATGAGGATTGGAGTGGAGGTGAGGATATGTATGAGAATGTTCGACGGGTTTATGAAACCTGGCCCGATAAACCCTTACTTTTTACCGAAGGTACAGCCGAAAGTTTTGACGCTTCCCGCTACTATGCCTGGGAATTGGGTGAAGAATATGGTCGTTCTATGATCCACGACTTCAATAGTGGTGCAGTCGGCTGGACCGACTGGAACATCCTTCTTGATCAATTTGGTGGTCCTAACCACGTTGGGAATTTCTGTTTTGCTCCCATTCATGGCAATACCGAAACCGGCGAAGTCATTCATACCAACAGCTATTATTACATCGGTCATTTTTCTAAGTTTATTAAGCCGGGAGCAAAACGAATGGCGGTAACTTCGAGCCGGAGCAACCTGCTGAGTACCGGTTTTGTAAATAGTGATGGCTCACGGGTTGTCGTCGTTATGAATGATACTGATAATGACACCAGCTTCTTCTTATGGATGGACGGCGATGCCGCCGAAGTGAACAGTCCCGCCCATTCTATTTCAACAATGGTGTTTTAGCCAATCCGATATTTGTCTTAGCGGTATTAAATTGTTTTACATCCTGTTTGGATGGGTTTCTTAAAAAACTCCATTCTCACAAAAAACATTTACCTTTGCCGCTCATAAAAACACAAATTCAGATCATGGCTTTTACAAAAGAAGATGTAATCAATGCCTTGCGTACGGTGAATGATCCCGATCTGCACCGCGACCTGGTAACATTAAATATGATTGAGGATGTGAAGGTTGAAGGCAAAAAAGTATCCTTCAAGGTAGTGTTGACTACCCCCGCATGTCCGCTTAAAGATAAAATCAAACGCGATTGCGTTCAGGCCATTCAGCAATTGGTCGATCCCTGGGCCGAAGTAGAGGTTGAAATGACCTCGCGGGTAACCAGCCGCAGGGCTGGAAATCAAACTTTACTTCAGGGCGTTAAAAATATAATTGCTGTGGCTTCCGGTAAAGGTGGTGTGGGCAAATCCACGGTTGCCGCTAATCTGGCTGTATCTCTTGCCCGTTCAGGTGCAAAGGTGGGGCTTATTGATGCTGACATTTACGGTCCATCCATACCCCTGATGTTTGACTTGATGAATGCGAAACCGGCAGCCATAGAGAAAGATGGCAAAACCCTGGTGGTCCCCATTGAAAAACATGGCATTAAATTGCTTTCCATAGGCTTCTTTGTTGATCCTGACAAGGCGCTCGTCTGGAGAGGCCCTATGGCATCGAATGCACTTACCCAGCTTTTCAGCGAAGCCGATTGGGGTGAACTCGACTACATGGTTATTGATATGCCTCCGGGAACAGGTGACATCCACCTTACCCTGGTGCAGCAATTACCTGTAACCGGTGTGGCCATCGTTACTACACCTCAGGAAGTGGCTCTGGCCGATGCCCGTAAGGCGGTAGGAATGTTTAATCAGGAAAGCATCAATGTGCCGATACTTGGACTTATTGAAAATATGGCCTGGTTTACTCCTGCTGAATTGCCTGAAAATAAATACTTTATTTTCGGTAACGAAGGTGGGAAAAGGCTGGCAGAAGAATACAATATTCCTTTGCTTGGACAAATCCCGCTGGTTCAAAGTATTTGCGAATCTGGCGATAAGGGTAGTCCCATAGCACTTGACGTTACCTCCCCTGTGTCGGAAGCTTTCCGCCTACTGGCCGAACGTACTGCCCAGCAAGTGGCTATTCGCAATGCTACCCGCAAACCTACCGAAAAGGTAGAAATGAAATCATAATAATCAATACCTGAAAAACATGGATAAAGATACTTTGACCGCAAAGGTTAAAAACGTAATCGAACAGATCAGGCCATACCTTCAAGCCGATGGGGGCGACATTAGCTTTATTGAACTTACCGAAGAAAACGTGGTAAATGTTGAGCTACATGGTGCCTGTGGTTCATGCCCTTTTAGCCGCATGACCCTAAAGAACGGCGTAGAAGAAGCCATGAAAAAAGCTCTGCCGCAGATAAAATCGGTAGAAGCCATCAATATTTAAGTATTTCAAAGGATGTCAAAGGGGAAGCAATGCAATAAAATGGCGTTGCTTCTCTTTTTTTGTTCATCGAACCAGGAGTACTTGGTCTTTGGTTTCCCGAATCGCTGCGCTCTCGGGATTTCGCTACGCTCAATTTGGTCTTTGGTCTTTGGTTTCTGGAATTTAGGTTCTTGGTTTTTGGTTCTCCAGGTCCCCCCGTCTCCTTGTCTCCCCGTCCCTTCTTTGGTCTTTAGTCTTTGGTCTTTAGTCTTTAGTCTTCGGCCTTGGGGTTCTGAGTTCTTGGTTCTTAGTCCTGAGTTTTATTTTAGCTTTTAGACTTTAGACTTTAGTTTATGGTCTCCCCGTCCCCTCGTCTCTATTTCTCCCCATCGCCCCGTCGCCTTGTCTCTAGGTCTCCCCGTCTCCAAGTCCCCCGTCCTCCCGTTGGTCATTGAGCGTAGTCGAAATGCCCCCGTCCCTCGCCCCTTTTATGAAACTAATACTTACCCACCACCGGCATCCTGCGTCCCATGCCAAAGGCTTTCAGTGAAACACGGAGGACAGGCGCAGTCTGATGGCGCTTCCATTCATTGGCATTTACCATTTTTATCACCCGTTTCACTACTGCAGGATCAAAGCCTTGGTTGATGACGGCTTGTTCTCCCTGTCTGAGCTCGATATAATGATAAAGAATATTATCAAGCAGGGAATAATCAGGCAGAGAGTCGCTGTCCTTTTGGTCCGGTCTCAGTTCAGCAGACGGTGGTTTTACGATGGTATTCTGCGGAATAATTTCAACATTACGGTTTATATAGCGGGCCAGATCGTATACTTGTGTTTTATACACATCGCCCAGTACCGACATGCCGCCACACATATCGCCATATAAGGTGCCATAACCTACTGCAGCTTCACTCTTATTACTGGTATTCAGCAGAATGTAACCGAATTTATTTGACATGGCCATAAGGATCACTCCCCTCACTCTGGCCTGAATGTTTTCTTCAGTCACACCGAAAGAAGTACCGGCAAAAGTTATAGCCAGACTATTTTCAATACTTTTAAACGCTTCATTTATTGGGATAATGTCGTATGGACTGCCGAGGTTAAGGGCCAGTTGTTTGGCATCAGCAATGGAATGTTCGCTGGAGAAAGGCGAGGGAAGCAGCACTGCTCGTACATTTTCCGGTCCAAGGCTCTCTGCAGCCAAGGCCATGACTACTGCAGAATCGAGGCCACCCGAAAGTCCAAGAATGGCTTTTGTGAAACCTGACTTCCTAAAGTAGTCTGTAATTCCACAAATCAGTGCATCATGAATAAGCGAGGTAATGGCTTCGCCTGCAGGCGGAACCGGAACAGGAGGTGCAGGATTCCCATACCAGCTTTCATCAATCTCAACAACTTTTATTTCTTCAGTAAAATTCGCCAATCGCTCCCTTATGTTGCCTCCGCTATCGCAAGCCATGGAATCTCCGTCAAAAATAAGTTCAGTCTGAGCCCCGGTTTGATTTACATAAACGATGGGTAGCTTATATTTCAAGGCATTTACATGGAGTACTTTTTCTCGTTGGAAAGGTTGCAGGTAATTGAATGGAGAAGCAGCAATATTGAGGATTATTTCCGGCGATTGTTTCATCAGATGGTCAAGGGGTGACCGGGTGTAAAGTGGTATCTCTTCCGTATTCCAAATGTCTTCACATATAGTGATAGCCAGTCGATGACCATTAATTACAGTCATATTTACTTCTGAAGCCGGCTCAAAATGACGATATTCATCAAAAACATCGTAGTTGGGCAGCAAACTTTTGTGTATTATTTGCTGCACTTTCCCCTCAGACAATACCCAGGCCGAATTATACAATCGTTTCCCGTTGCCTGACCGGTTCACTGCCGGAGCGCCAACGATTGCAGTAATTCCTATACATTCCGCAGCAATGGCTTGCAGGTAACTTTCTGATTCTTTAATGAATCCCTCGTATTCGAGCAAATCAAGCGGCGGATAACCGGTAAGTGCCAGTTCGGCAAATACTACTATTTCTGCCTTCTGCTGAAGTGCATCATGAATGGCATGTTTAATCTTATGGGTATTTTCTTCAAAATTACCGATATGATAATTAAGTTGTGCCAGGGCTATTTTCATGGAGAAGGGTTCAGCAAATTCAGGCAATAATTAGAACATCAGGGCAATGGCCAACTCAATAAAGTTGGGGATACCTTCATGACCTAAAGCGGGATTTACTTTATTTTTACCTTTCAGGATGTCGGTAAATCCGTTGTTAAAGTGCACACCTACTGTGATGAAAGAGCTGTTGTCGAGGGGAATATCCACGCCGGCACCAATGATCATGCTCATTTTCATCAGGTGGGTTTCATCAGAAATCTTTGTGAAGCCGCTTTTATCTACAATTTTACCCGGTATGGTTATCACATCGCGGGCGCTGGCATTCAGTCGCACTGAGATACCAACACCTACCAATCCATAAATACGGTAACCATTCATTTCATTGGTTTTCATTTTTATTGTGGCCGGTACTTCAATGTATTTCAGGCGATAACGTCTTTCTACTTTCCCTGCATCATAATTCAGCACATCGGGATACGTAAGCTGACCCCCGTGAAAGTTAAAGTTGAATCCTGAACTAAATGCATAATTACGGGCAAAATAAAAGTCTGAAACCATGCCCCAGGCAATTCCCGGCCTGATGCCTGATGATTCATAATTTTCCTGATTGCTTTTGAGCCATCCCATATTGGGGGCAAGCTTTATGCCCAGTTCAACGGATTTATATTGGGCCACTGCCGGCTGATACATGGCAGTTAACATAAGCAAAATGATTGCGGGAACCAGTGTTTTCTTCATGATATTTTGATTAGTAGTGATTTGGCGGCTCATTAAAAGAAATTATTTGTAAATATACCTGATTTAGGCAGATGTTTGCAAGATGAGAACAAATAAAAGCATTTTAGTACAACATTTAAAACCTTTAGCGTTTATCTTTTGTTTAAGCTTTACAATCAAAACCATTATTATTATGAAAAAGATTTTCTTGTTGCTGCTGTTTATCTCCGGTGGCCTGTTGGTTCAAGCTCAACTCGTTCCCGGTTTTACTTTCGGGCCGAAAATTGGGGCTACCTTTTCAAAGTTTACCACTGATCAGGATCAAATCAAGGATGAACTTAAAACCACCTTTCATTATGGCGTCTTTGTCCGTATGGGCGAAAGCGTGTACTTTCAGCCAGAACTTAATATAATGACCCGCAATGCCAATCTGGAAAGTGCAAATCAAAGCGGGACTATCAAAATGACTTCACTGGACGTGCCTTTATTACTTGGGGTAAGGGTGTTGAATCTGAAGCTCTTAAATGTCCGTGCAATGGCAGGTCCGGTTGGTTCGATGACTGTTAGTAAAAAAATAAGTTTAACTGATGTTGATCTGGACCTAAAGAAGGACGACCTTAAAAGCCTGAACTGGGGCCTGCAGTTTGGTGCAGGCGTGGATGTGCTCATATTTTCGCTGGATCTTCGCTATGAAATTGGGCTAAATGATGTTTCAAAGCTCGATGGATTTGATCTTAAAAATAACATGTTCACGGTGGCTCTGGGATTCAAGCTGATGTAATTTTTCTATTGATGGCTTCAACACACCCCTTTGATTTGTTCTCAGGGGTTTTTGTTTTTAGGTAAAAGCTTACAGGCTTTGGTTATTTTTGCTAAATAAAATGAATACCGGATTCAGGTTTTCGGTCTTTAAACGGAATGGTATCATGAAGATAAAGTTAAATCTCTTGTTTATAATTATCATGCTGGCTTCCTGTGGTGGAAACCAGGAGAGTGTGAATAAATCAGATGATTCAATGATTCATCGTTATGAAGTAGCTCTTTTTTCCATGGACATGGAGGATTTTAAAACAGGCCTGGAGCAGATTGCTCCAGAATATCGGATATTCTTAGGCGATAATTACCTGGAACCCCCGGCGCTGGACCAGCTCAGAGCTTTCGTTATGGACCAGCAGAATCAGGATATCTATCAGGAGGTCATCAAACAGTATCCTCAGCTAAGCTGGCTTTCACCTGCTTTGTCGGAAGGCTATGCGCGAAGCAGCCATGCACTTAAATTCTTTATAATTCCCGATACCTATACTTACATTTCGGGCTTTGATTTTCAATACCCCATAAAATATGCCGATTCAGTGATGATTATTGCCCTGGATATGTATCTGGGGCAGGATTATGAAATGTATAAGAAGCTGGGCATACCCCTCTATATTTCACAACGCCTTACGCGTGAGCACATATTACCAGATTGCATGAAGGAAATTGCTCTTACACGAATTCCTGAAAAGCAAGGCACTTATTCACTGCTTGAAGCAATGATAGAACAGGGAAAAGTCTTATATTTTACTGATGTTACGCTGCCTGATGTGGCGGATAGATTAAAAATAGGCTTTTCAGAAAATCAACTGCAATGGTGCAGTAGCAACGAATCTAATTTGTGGCAATTTATGGTAGAAAATGAATTACTCTATAGCAGTGATGCCAAAGCCATGAGCATGTTTATGGTGGATGGGCCGTTCACTTCCTCTTTCTCCCCGGATTCACCGGCCCGCACCGGTGCGTGGATGGGCTGGAAAATTGTGCGCACTTACATGAAAAATAATAATGTAACCATCGAGCAGTTACTTGGCAATGGCAACGCGCGTGAAATACTTGAAAAATCGGGATATAAGCCTCCGCGTAAGTAGAAGTTACAGCTTAATGTCCCTCAATTGCATCCTGAGGTGAGATTTTCGCAATACATCAAGTTTTTCTTCACGGGTCATAATGGCCCAGTTCGCAATCTCATCAAGATTGCGAAAACAGCCTACGCACATGCCGTCTTCGTCGAGGCGACATATCATTTTGCAGGGAGATTTGGGAGTGTTGTTGTTTGAGTGAGGTTCCAAAGACGTGGTTGTTTAAAGGATATAAACCTTACTATTATATTTTTGTTCAGTATCGGAAAGCATGTGAAACGACCATTACTCATCATGAATTCAATCCAGGCCTCTACCTGGACATTCATCCGATTTCAGCTAAAATATAAGAATGCTGATTTCTTAGAGAAACTTTCTTAATTTTACCATCGTATTCTGAAAGATTGATATGCTTGTTAAAACATTTGGTAGCGCAATAATTGGTATTCAGGCAATACCCATAACTGTTGAGGTAAATATTGATACCGGAATTCAGTTTTTTTTGGTGGGTTTGCCTGACAGTGCAGTAAAGGAGAGCCATCAGCGCATTGAAGCTGCACTGCGGAACAATGGCTATCGCATTCCCGGTAAGAAAATTGTAATTAATATGGCGCCGGCCGATATCCGGAAGGAGGGTTCTGCCTATGACCTCACGCTGGCTGTTGGCATACTGGCTGCTTCAGAGCAGATTAAGCCGGACAGGGTTGGCGATTATATTATCATGGGTGAACTATCGCTGGACGGCGGATTGCAGCCTATCAAGGGGTCTCTGCCCATTGCCATTGAAGCCCGTAAAAAGGGATTTAAAGGATTTATATTACCCAAACAAAATGCCCGCGAAGCTGCCATCGTGAGTGATTTGGAGGTGTATGGTGTGGAAAATATCTTAGAGGTTATTCACTTTTTTAATGATGAGGGTACATTGGAGCGGGAGATTGTCAATACCCGTGAAGAATTTTATGCCCAGTTGAACGATTATGAATTTGATTTCAGTGACGTAAAAGGTCAGGAGAACATCAAGCGTGCATTGGAAATTGCTGCTGCTGGCGGCCACAATGTTATTCTAATTGGCCCGCCAGGTTCGGGCAAAACCATGCTTGCCAAGCGCTTGCCCAGCATACTGCCTCCGCTTAATCTGCATGAAGCTTTAGAAACTACGAAAATTCATTCGGTAGCCGGAAAAATGAACATGGAAGCTTCCCTCATATCGGTACGGCCTTTCCGCAGCCCGCATCATACGATTTCTGATGTAGCACTCGTCGGAGGTGGGTCTAATCCTCAGCCTGGTGAAATTTCCCTGGCCCATAACGGGGTGCTTTTCCTTGACGAATTGCCTGAATTTAAACGTACGGTGCTCGAAGTGCTCAGGCAACCGCTTGAGGACCGCAAGATAACCGTTTCACGTGCGCGCCTGTCCGTGGAATACCCGGCTAGTTTTATGCTGGTTGCTGCCATGAACCCCTGCCCGTGTGGCTTTTATAATCATCCCGATAAGGAATGCTCTTGTGCACCCGGCGTAGTGCAGAAATACCTCAATAAAATATCAGGGCCTTTGCTCGATCGTATTGACATACACGTAGAGGTGGTGCCTGTCCCCTTTAGGGAGTTGACCGATACAAGGTCGACCGAAAAAAGTGATTCCATCCGGAAAAGGGTGGTAAAAGCCCGCGACATACAGGAAGAACGTTATAAAGAGAATAAAGGCATTCATGCCAATGCACAAATTACATCAAAAATGCTTCGGGAGATTTGTGCAATTGACAATACGGGCCATGAATTGTTGAAAACGGCCATGGAAAAATTAAGTCTTTCGGCACGGGCGTATGATCGCATATTAAAAGTGGCCCGTACCATTGCCGATCTCGATGAAAGTGAAAATATACGTCCCGACCATCTGGCCGAAGCTATACATTTCCGTAGCCTTGACCGTGAAACCTGGGGAGGATAATTATTAAATCATGCGCATGAAAATACTATTTATGGCGTGGAGCTACCTGCGCTTCCTGATGAAAGCCAAAACCAAACATGCGGTGCATTCGCCCTTTGTGTATGACTTTGTTACTAAAGTGCTCGAAGATCATTCTCACTCCAAGGATTATAATATTATTGAACGACAGGTCCGTGTACTCAGTCGAAACCATAACGCTATTGAAACTGTTGATTTTGGTTCAGTTTCGGGTAAAGCCGGATACACCACCCAGTTCCGGAAAGTAAGTCAGATTGCTTCACAGGCCGGAATCTCTCACCGGCAGGGGAGGCTGCTCTACCGGCTGATCGACTACTATAAACCGGAAAATATTATTGAACTGGGCTCTTCAGTGGGTATAAGCACCATGTATCAGGCTAAAGCCAATCCGCAAAGTAAGATGATAAGTATTGAAGGATGCGCTTCAACTGCTGCCTATGCTCAAGAAAGCATTCAGGCGGTTAAAGCGAAAAATGTAAAATTTTTATTGGGCCGGTTTGAACACATGCTTCCCAGGGCACTTCAGGAAATGGGAAGTGTGGATTATGCCTTTATTGACGGAAATCATACTTATGAACCAACCCTTGAATATTTTAACCTGCTTCTGCCCAAAGCCACCAACGATTCGGTATTTATTTTTCATGATATTCACTGGTCGACAGACATGGAACGTGCCTGGGAAACCATTCAGTCTTCGCCTGCTGTAACACTTACCATTGATCTGTTCTTTATGGGACTGGTTTTTTTTAGAAAGGAACTGACCCCTCAACACTTTATACTCCGGTTCTAACAATTATTGCTACTTTTGAACGTTTTAAGCACATTAAATCAACTTTATGTCGGGGGAAATAATCCGTTTAAATGAAATCACGCGCTTTTTCAGAGTAGGTACTGAGGTAGTTCGTGCCCTTAGGGGAGTATCACTCAGCATCAACCGCAATGAGTATGTTGCATTGATGGGCCCGTCCGGTTCAGGTAAATCTACCCTGATGAACCTGCTGGGATGTCTGGATACCCCTACCAGCGGCAGCTATATTTTGAATGGCAATGATGTAAGTAAACTTGAAGATAATGACCTGGCGGAGATTCGCAATCGGGAAATCGGCTTTGTATTCCAGACTTTTAATCTGTTGCCCCGGCTTACTGCCCTCGAAAATGTGGCTTTACCCATGATTTATGCAGGGGCAGCCAAGCCAAAGCGTCTCGAAAGGGCTATGGAAGTGCTTGATAGTGTGAAACTTACCGATAGGGTTAAACACAAGCCTAACGAACTTTCCGGGGGGCAGCGCCAGCGAGTGGCCATTGCCCGTGCTATGGTCAATAATCCAAGCATTATCCTGGCCGACGAACCTACCGGTAACCTTGATTCAAAAACTTCCATTGAAATTATGGGATTGATTGAAGAAATTCATAAGGCCGGAAATACCATTATTCTGGTTACCCATGAAGAAGATATTGCCCGTCACGCTCACCGTATTGTCCGCCTATCCGACGGCCTGGTAGCATCGGATGAAATAAATAAGGATATTCGCACCATAAATTACTATCAGACCCATTGATCAATTATCGGTGAACAAAGATTAATAGCTGGTGTTTGATTGCATACCAGCCTGAACCGATTTAAATCCTATCCTTATGAATGCTGATTTTAAGATTTACACTAAAACAGGAGATAAGGGCGAAACTTCTCTTATTGGTGGAACCCGTGTTCCCAAATACCATGAGCGTATTGAGGCTTATGGTACCCTTGATGAGCTGAACTCTTTTATTGGAGTGGTGCGTGATCATGACATTGGTGTGGAAACCCGTGAATTCTTGTGTTGGATTCAGGACAGGGTTTTTACAGCAGAATCATTGCTTGCTGCTGATCCTGAAAAATCTACCGGCACACTGCCTATGCTTTTCGATGAGGACATTACAAAACTGGAGCAGGCTATTGATGCAATGAATACCACTTTACCGGAATTGAAAACCTTTATTCTTCCCGGAGGTCATCCGGTAGTTTCATTTACACATGTGGCACGGTGTGTGTGCAGAAGAGCCGAAAGGCTTACCATTAAAATGGTAGGCAATAATAGTGCTACACTTCAGGGCGACCTTGTTATCAGGTACCTGAATAGACTTTCTGATTACCTTTTTGTGCTTGCGCGAAAATTTACCGTTGACAAGAAAGCCATAGAAACTCCCTGGAAGCCGCGTAAATAAACGGTAATTAAAGAAAAAATAATCTATTTTTTTTTCACTTGCTTTTGAATTTAAAACTTTTACTTTTGCAAAAAATAACCTTTAAACTATTATACTGATGTACTGGACTTTAGAATTGGCTTCAAAACTCGAGGATGCCCCATGGCCAGCCACAAAAGAGGAATTGATTGACTTCAGTATCCGCTCTGGCGCCCCGATGGAAGTTATTGAAAATCTTCAGGAAATTGAGGATGAAGGGGAGGCATACGACAGTATTGAAGACCTTTGGCCCGATTATCCATCTAAGGAAGACTTTTTCTTCCATGAGGACGAATATTAAAAATTTACAGCCGCCTGTGCGGCTTTTTTTATGGCAGAAATTTTGATATCTATGCTAAATAATTAAGTCAGGAACTTATTATTACCAGAAATTTAAAAGACTTTAAGTCTTCCGTTCTTCCAGTAATGACGGCAAGGCAATTTTTGGAAACAATCAAATAAACGGTAGGACGCATAAACTAAAAGACAAGCCGGTGAGCGGACTCATCCTATCTATGCCCTGTGCCGTTGACTTTCTATGCACATGACTAAAAAACTCAGCTTACTTAAGCATTTAGTCTAACAATTCATACAAGTAATTATTTTCATAAAAATATAGTGGATAAGTATGTCCACTAATAAATCATTATGATTATCTTTGTATCCTGAAATACAAAATGAAGCATTTGAAAGCTAACAAAAACAGCCTGAAAGCTTCTTTACCTTTAAAACCCAAACAACATGAATATTCAAAAAGATCAGATTATTGGCGAACTGGTGGCTCAGGATTACCGTGCTTCATCGGTTTTTAAAAAATACGGCATTGATTTTTGCTGCCAGGGTAATACTACCATTGGAGATGCCTGCCAAAAAAAAGATATTGATACCGAACTCGTACTAAATGATCTGGAAGCCATCGCACAGTCAAACAATGCCGGAACCATTGATTTTAAATCGTGGCCGTTGGATTTACTGGCTGACTACATTGAAAAGAAACACCACCGCTATGTGGAGGAAAAATCTCTCGAAATTAAGCCATACCTGGATAAAATCTGTCAGGTTCATGGTAGCCGCCACCCGGAATTGTACGAAATAAATGAGCTGTTTACCGCCTCTGTCGGCGAACTGGCCAAACACATGAAGAAAGAGGAACTGGTATTATTCCCTTTTGTCCGCAAGATGGTAAAAGCCCGACAAAACGGATCATCCGTGGATGCCCCACATTTTGGAACGATTCAAAATCCCATACAGACCATGATGGCAGAGCACGACAACGAGGGCGAACGCTTTCGTAAAATTGAGTCCTTGAGTAAGGACTACACACCACCTGAGGATGCCTGTAATACTTACCGGGTAACCCTGTCACTGCTCAAAGAGTTTGAAGACGACCTGCACCTGCACATTCACCTGGAGAATAATATCTTGTTCCCAAAAGCTGCCGAGATGGAGAAGGCGCTGAATTAGTGATTAGTGATGAGTGATTTGTGATCTGTAATCAGTGATCAGAAATCGGTGAATGGTGATCAGTAATGGTCAAAGTTCACCGATTTTTTGGTGTCGGGAAAATTTAATCAATTATAAGATTTTACTAATACAGTCCCGGCATCTCCTCCTCTCGATTTCATGTTTTTTTTGATTTTGATACAGGGATTCATATGGAATTTAAGATAAAAGAATGATTAAACGTATATATTGCAATGCAATTGCATAATATACGCCACGACGATGAAATCAAGATCATTAAGAGAGGTTATTATACAGAAGAACCAGCATAAGTTTGGCCGGATCATTATACTGTCGGGGGCAAGACAAACAGGGAAAACTACCCTTGCCAGATTAACCTTTCCTGATTATACGTATATTTCTATCGAAGTTCCACTACGCGCGAGCCCTTCACTCGTTTGAGCGCAGCTCAATGGGCAACGCAATATCTAAACGCCATACTTGATGAGGTTCAGAAAGAACCTGTACTTATCGAAAGTATAAAGTCGGTGTACGACCAGTTTGATTCAACCAAATACATATTATTGGGTTCCAGTCAGTTCTTGCTACTTAAGCAGGTAAAGGAAAGCCTTGCCGGCAGGTGTACCATATATGATGTAATGCCACTTACCCTACCCGAAATAATGACCGATGAATGGGAGACACAGGTGCCATTGTTTTTATTTAGAAAATTAACATTGGGTGAACCATTACCTGAACTTTTGTCTTCCTTCCTGCTTTCTCCCAAACATGCCAAAGCCATCCAGGCATTTAATCATTATCTGAATTTTGGCGGCTATCCGGCTGTTGTGGATACCAGCCTGAGCGATGACGATCGGAGGGAGTGGCTTAGCAATTACATCCGCACTTATCTTGAAAGAGACATACGTGATTTGGTCGATTTCAGAGACCTGAAACCTTTCGTAAAAACGCAAAAGGCCACAGCCTTATTAACCGGCACTTTGGTGAATTTTTCACAGTTGGCGCGTGAGGCTGATATTGCCGCAAATACGGCCCATCGCTTTCTCAACTATCTGGAACTAAGCTACCAGGTCATCCTGTTGAAGCCCTGGGCCAGAAACAACCTGAAGCTGATCAGGAACGACTTTGCATAATGATAAATCATAACTCTGGCTTTAATGAATGAATACTCAATGGAAAATGAGATAGAGCGGCCAGAAATGACCACTCGTTTTTTTCATTAAAGGAGGTTAGGAATCTCGTCCGTATCGGATGGTTGGAGGATGGATAAACCCAGGATTCTGGGAGTCAGATTCTCTCCGGGTGGTTCTGATTTAATTAATTTACAGGCTTTTTCAGCGGACTTTAATTGACATTTATTTGCACTTTCAACCAGCCTTTTATTAACAGGCTGAAAGTAAGTCACTTCAGGTAAAACCTTTTTCAGAGAGAAACTAACGGCAGGGACTTCGCCATTCATATTGCCAGTAACAATAAACTGACAATCAGGGATATCCTGAACTTTTTGCGCTCTGTCTGCGTCTTTTAATGAAACAAGCATTAAGGCAAAAAAGGCAAAAACTAAATAAAGCAGTCCCGTTTTCATTGGTACAAACTTATATGAATTAATCTATATTCGCACACAAGCATGAAAAATACATACAGGCCTTACTTGTAGATTGGCATGTTTTATTATTGGCCTGAGTTTTAGTAAAAATCAGGTATTTTTGGACAAAACATAGATGACAAACGGAAATCATGCAATACCATGTCCAACTGGGGCGTTTAATCTGCAACATTATTGCCTGACATACGCTGGTATAAGGGCTAATATTACTTTCATTCTCTCAATTTTTCACTTTTCCCCTCCCCATCTTTTCGTACTTTCGCAATTCTATTCGCATTGTAATGAACGCTGCCTTTTTCTATAAACACCGCCTGGCTTTATTGCTGATTGTTTCAGCGGTAATCCGTCTGTTTCTGGCTACGTTTATTGAATTGGGCAATGATGAGGTTTATTACATCAACTACGCGCTTTATCCCGACCTCAGTCATTTTGACCATCCACCCATGGTGGGCTGGTTTATTCAGTTGTTTAGTCTGAACTTTCTTTTTGATAGTGAGGCTTTTATCCGGATGAGTGCAGTAGTAGCCGGCACCCTGAATACGTGGCTTATTTACCTGATTGGCAAACAATTAAAAGACGAACTTACCGGCTGGTACGCTGCACTGCTTTATACTTCCTCTATTTATTGCTTTATCATTGCCGGCACTTTTATGATGCCCGATGCACCACAAACGCTTTTTTGGCTGGGCAGCATTTATCTGATGATCAGATTGATAAAAGTGGGATCTGACAGTAGGACAGGCAGTAAATTCATGTTGCTTGCCGGGATAACTGCCGGACTGGCCCTGCTTTCAAAATATACTTCTATTTTCCTGTTTTCCGGATTGGGCTTTTATATTCTGCTTTTCAATAGAAAATGGTTGGGAAAATGGCAAACTTACGCCGCACTTTTCATCGCATTCCTGCTTTTTCTGCCGGTTGTTATCTGGAATAACCGTTATGATTTTATCAGTTTCAGCTTTCATACCGAGCGCGTTGAAGTAATACAAACCCTGCTGCGCTCCGACCTGTTTGCCATTGAATTGGGCGGCCAGATTTTTTACAGCAACCCATTTGTATTTGGGCTGGTGGTAGCCGGCTTAATTGCTTTCTGGAAGGGCCGCTTCAGCGAAAGCAAAGCTGAAATCAGCTTATTGCTCACCACCGCTCTTCCGATGATTGTGCTTTTCCTGGCCTTTTCGCTGTTCCGTCGCACCCTGCCACACTGGACCGGGCCGGCATATATGACACTTATCCCGCTGGCAGCACTTTATTTACGAAACTTTACCCTGAAAGGTCGCGAAGGGAAACGGTTTCCTCCGATGATTAAAAGCGCACTTGGATTTTTGGTTTTGCTTATTACTGTCGCCTTGCTTCAATTCAGCCAGGGATGGTTTTTAAATAAGGGCATAAACCCGGAAACGGGAAAACGCCTCGGAATTAAGGACATTACCCTCGACATGTATGGCTGGGAGCAGTTGCACGATGGTTTTATGCCGGTTTATGATCAGGACACCGCTTCAGGTCGCATGAGTAAGGATGCTGTGATCCTTCAGCAACGCTGGTTTCCGGCCGCCAACCTTGATTATTATGTGGCCCGGCCGCTTGGCATCACACTCCTCACCCTTGCTGACATAGAACGCACCCACAAATATGCCTGGATTACCCAATATCGCGGTGGTTTCCATTTAGGAATGGATGCGTATTACTTCTCTTCAAGCTACGATTTTTCCGATCCAAACGGACAATATTCTGATTACTTTACATCCATTGAAGCCCCTGACACCATTCCCGTTTACCGCAATGGATTGCTGGTAGAATATCACTATGTGTGGAGGATGAAAGGGATGAGCAGGATTTCGGATTTCGGATTTCAGATTAAAGCTACTGAGGGGGAATAAATGAACGAGACCATTCGATTTGTCTTGTAGATTTTAGTTTTCATGAGATAGAGATGAGAAGTTAGATGTTAGTAGTTGGATGTTAGATGTTAGAAGTAGAAAGTTCTGGGTTCTGGGTTCTGGGTTCTGGGTTTCGGGTTCCGGGTTCCGGGTTCGCTTGTCTCGTGAGAGCATAGCGATAACGAGAGGGTTCTTGGTTTTGGGTTCTTGGTTCTTGGTTCTTGGTTCTCTTGTCTCGCGAGAGCATAGCGATAACGAGAGGGTTCTTGGTTTTGGGTTCTGGGTTCTTGGTTCTCTTGTCTCGCGAGAGCATAGCGATAATGAGATAACTCCCCTTATCCCCATTTCTCCCGGTCCCCTTGTCTCCCCGTCCCTTTGTCTCCCTGTCGCCCCGTCCCCTTGTCTTTTTAGTTCCGGGTTCTTTGTTCCGGGTTCCGGGTTCCGGGTTCCGGGTTCCAGGTTCGCTTGTCTAGTGAGAGCATAGCTATAACGAGAGGATTCTTGGTTCTTGGTTCTTGGTTCTTGGTTCTTGGTTCTCTTGTCTCGTGAGAGCATAGCTATAACGAGAGGGTTCTTGGTTTTGGGTTCTGGGTTCTTGGTTCTTGGTTCTCTTGTCTCGCGAGAGCATAGCGATAATGAGATAACTCCCCTTATCCCCATTTCTCCCGGTCCCCTTGTCTCCCCGTCCCCTTGTCTCCCTGTCGCCCCGTCCCCTTGTCTTTTTAGTTCCGGGTTCTTTGTTCCGGGTTCCGGGTTCCGGGTTCCGGGTTCCAGGTTCGCTTGTCTAGTGAGAGCATAGCTATAACGAGAGGATTCT
>Ga0265295_1001714_pt1 | contig 37517 bp, 25 predicted proteins | sample Munlansysbiofilm_FD_192503 | JGI IMG/M metagenome (GOLD analysis project Ga0265295, IMG submission 192503) | Leachate microbial communities from a municipal landfill in Southern Ontario, Canada - Methane capture system biofilm | ecosystem: Engineered > Solid waste > Landfill > Unclassified ... | reverse complement strand
TAGGTTCAGAAGAAAACATCGAATATTGGAGGGATGAAAAGGACAGGCATCACGTGCCAAAAAGAAGTTTAGACACCCTGATTTTAAGCTGAGCTACCTAAGATTATTGACAAAAAACACGCTCAGGTATTTACTGCATCAATATGGATAATCTAATGGTTTTCAGCGTGTTTGAAATCACCCGCCATCTGCGGCAGGTGATAGAGACTTCTATCGAGCCACTTTATGTGGAGGGCGAGGTCTCAAACTTTGTGCATCACAGCTCCGGGCACATGTATTTTAATCTCAAAGACGAGTTTTCCACTTTGCGCTGCACTTTTTTCAAGAATCAGAATTACCGCCTGGATTTTGCGCCGCAAAATGGCCAAAGTGTGGTCTGTTACGGCCAGATTACGCTCTATGAAAAGGGTGGCAGCTACAACCTGAACGTCTCCACCATGAGCCAATCCGGCCTGGGCGAGATGCAGGCCAGGTTCGACGCTCTGAAGAAGAAATTGCAGGCCGAAGGTCTCTTTGAGGAATCCCGCAAGCAGGCCTTACCCCGTTATCCCCAGAAAATCGGCATTATCACCTCCCCCACCGGTGCCGCTTTGCAGGATATCAGCAATGTGCTGGCCCGCCGTTTCCCCATCGAAGCCTGGGTCTATCCCGCTGTGGTGCAAGGCTCGGCAGCTCCAGAGGGGCTCATCCGGGGACTCAAATACTTTAATGAAGAATTCCCGGTGGATCTCATCATCATCAGCCGCGGCGGGGGCTCTCAGGAAGACCTTTTTTGTTTCAATGATGAGAAGCTGGCCCGGGCGATTGCCGCTTCCAGGATTCCAGTGATCTCTGGAGTGGGACATGAGATTGATTTTACGATCAGCGATTTTGTAGCAGATCTGCGCGCACCCACGCCCTCTGCTGCTGCGGAAATAGCAGTTCCCAGCCGCGAAGATTTGCTGAATTACATCCGCTCTCTGGCAGAAAGAATGGCTCTGAGTGCATCCAATTCCCTTGGTTTATACCAGCATCAGCTCAGCGAACAGGCTCTGGCCTTTGCCAGCTACCACCCCGAACGCTTGTGGCAGAAGTATCAACAGCGTTTTGACATGGCCACCATGGCTCTGGATAATGTGAAACACCTCATGCGTGAGCCGCGAATCGCTTTTGAGCGCAGTGAGCAGAGCTTTATCTCCTCTATACAGAGATTTTCTGAGCTGCGGGTGCAGCGTTATCAGGATAGACTGGATCACACCCAGGAGTATCTGCAGCTTTATAGCAGACGCATCCTGGATAGACTGACAAACCGTTTGGAACTCAAGCAGCAGCATCTGGAAATGATCTCGCCGGATTACTTGCTCAAACAGGGCTGGGCACTGGTGATCAAAGATGGCAAGATAGTGCGCAGCATCAAGGACTTTGAACCGGGAGACAACCTGGGAATCAAGCTCGGTGATGGCGAAGCTGAAGTTGAGGTAATAGAAACAAAATGAAACGGATTATGACTATCCTGATTATCTTAGGGTTGGGGTTTTGCCTGAGCGCAGAGATACGCTCCCTCTGGGTTTTACCCTGGAATATTCAGAGCCGGCAGGCCATAGATCAAGTGATCTCAGATGCGGTATATGCCCATCAAAATGAGATCCTGCTGGAGGTTCGCTATCGCGCTGATGCGCTTTACACCCCAAATCGCTTAAATGATGATTTTGAGAATCCCGAGCCGCGCAGCTATATTCTTTCCAATGATGACTTTGACCCCTTGGCTTATGCCATAGAGCAGGCCAGAGCGCATCAGATCAAAGTGCAGGCCTGGGTGATAGTTTTTAACGCCACCCCCCTGGATACCAAGCTGGTGCAGAATAACTATATTTACCGGAATCATCCAGAGTGGATTACCTACAATCAAAGATTAGAGAAGATGCGCACCACCAAGCAGTTTGGCTACTATATCGATCCTGGAATCCCCGAAGTGCAGGATTACCTGCTGGATGTCTTTAGCGATATAGTATCCGGATATCCTCTTCTGGACGGTTTGCACCTGGACTATGTGCGCTATCCAGATGCCACCTGGGGCTTTCACCCTATTTCCAAACGGCGTTTTGACACCGAAGGAGAGGGGCTTTCCTGGAACCAATGGCGAACGCTGCAGGTTACGGAATTTGTAACAAAGTGCCATGACCGCATCAAGAGCATCAATCCTCAGATCATGCTCAGTGCAGCGGTGATCGCGGATATCTATGATGCCAGAATTAATTACGCTCAGGATTGGTATAGCTGGCTGGAGCAGGGACTGATCGATAGAGCTTACCCCATGGCTTATCAACAGAAATTCGATACTTTTGTGAACCATCTCACGCAGATGAGCCAACAAAGCGATCCAGACGCCATCGTGGTAGGCATCAGAGCCTGGGACCCCCAAGGCAGGAGTCTGATGAATACAGAAAATCATCACTACTGCATCAATGACGTAGCCAAGCGCATCGAAGCCATCAGAGAGCTGGGCTTTGCCGGAATCGCGCTCTTCAGTTATGAAGGTTTGAAACCTGGCAATGCCTTGCAACATCTGGGCGATATTTCCTATTTTGAAGTTCCGGAGCTGGCTTGTGAATCTCTCTTGAGCCAAGCCTCTACAGACTATTCCACCCTGGGGCAGAGTTGGCCAGTTTTGCAAAGCCAGACTTTTTTCCGCAGGAGTTTTGGCGTAGATCCCCAAAGCGTAGATGCCATCTTTAGCTTAGATCAGGATTTGTATCTCATCAATCTGAAAATCCCCAAGGAAGGACGCTGGTATTGGGAATTGCGAGATGCGAAACAGAGACGAATATATCATCGCTATCGCTACTATTACAAAGGAGATAACGAAGACTATTGGGATGGACTGCTAGAAAATGGCGCCCGGATCCAGTCAGGCCGCTACAATCTCTTCTTAAGTAGCGACACGGCCAGCCATCAGGTAGAAGTTTATCTCAGAGAACTAAGGCATAATTGAGATGAACCTGCAGACCGGACTGCTCTGGGTGGCCACCATAAACATGCCTTTGATCTGCATCCTGATCAATGTAGAAATGCTAAAAAGATGAAGATACTCATCATCCCGTCCTGGTATCCATATCCCGAAAACCCTTTGGCCGGCAAGTTCTTTCTGGATCAGGCCAAAGCCTTGGCCAAGCACACTTCCCATGAGTATTACCTGCTGAATTTTGGCCAGAATGAATATCAGCTCAATCTGAAACAGCCCGGGCAAATCCCAGCCAGGTTGCGATCTTTCTTGTCGGCCCAGCCTCAGACGAAACAGCTCTCCGAAAGGCTTTGGGAGCTCACAGTCCCGCATCTGAGCTGGAGTAACTACCTCAATAAAGGCAATCTTGACAGTTTGAGTTTACCCCAGGATTTCAAGGTGGATCTGATCTATGCCCTGGTCAGCTATCCGGCCGGATATCTGGCTATGCGCCTTGCGAAGCAGATGAGCCTGCCTTACCTGATCGCAGAGCATAGCGGCCCCTTCCCTTTTCCTCGGTTTATCAGAGGCGGCAAGCTTTCTCCTTTGATTTTGGAGCCACTGCAGAAGGCCAGCAAGGTGATTGCGATCAGCTCTTTTTTGCAAACCAGCATCCTGGAATATACTGGTATAAAAGCAGATATTATCCCCAATATGGTGGATACAGCTTTCTTTGTCCCGCCGGTAATCAAAAGCCAGGACAGGAAGCTCAGGCTCTTTTCTATGATGGCCTTTACCAAAGCTAAGGGAGCTTTTGAACTCCTCGAAGCTTTGCTGATACTCAAAGGCAGAAAACTTGATTTTGAGCTGGTTTGGGCGGGAGATGGAGCTTTGCGCAAAGAAATGATGAGCAAAGCGCTAAGACTGCCGGTCAGTTTTCCGGGGACCTTAAACCAGGTGCAGGCACGCCAGGAATATCAGAGGACTGATCTTTATGTGATGCCCTCGCATCTGGAAAGCTTTAGCATGGTGCTGGTAGAGGCTATGAGCTGCGGAGTGCCAGCAGTGGCAAGCTCATCTGGGGGCCCCTCGGACATCGTGACCGCCGAAACTGGTATTCTCTGCAAGCCCAAAAACGCCGGTGCTCTGGCCGGAGCTATCCTGGAGTATCAGTCCAGAAGGGCCGAATTCGATCTTCTCAAAATCCGGAGCCGCTGTGTACGGCTATATAGCGAAAAAGTGGTCTGTGCTCAGCTCAATGCAGTCTTTGAAAGCATCAAAATGTAGGCACAAGCCTAAAGTATTCCTAATCGTTCTCAAGAACAGAAGTGATGGTAGAAATCATCTCTTCGCGCATGAAAGGCTTTTGCAAAGTGGCTTTCGCACCTAATTTTTCTGCCAGGGGAAGATAGCTGTCCGGGCCAAATTTTCCACCCCCGCTCATGGCGATGATTTTGAGCTTGGGACTGATCTCCAAAAGCTCTTGGATAGTCTCCAAACCCTCTTTATCTGGCATTATTATGTCCGTGAGCACCAGATCAGGCATAAATTCGGCACAGACTTCCAAAGCCTGATTGCCATCTCCCGCCTGCCGCACCTCAAATCCTGCTTTGGAAAGCATCTTTACTAATACATTCCGGAAACTGTCTTCGTCTTCTATCACAAGTATCTTTGCCATTTCTAAACCTCTGTATAATAATCTTAGATAATCATTTACAACTGGATAAACTTATCAAGTGACAGCTTTGCAGAAATGCAATTCGTGTAAAGGAGAATCTTTGATATACTGGAATAAAATCAATAGTAGCTGTGGATGGATATCTATCTTAGGGGATATTGCAGAATAATAATGGTGGCGAGGCCCAGAATTGAACTGGGGACACAAGGCTTTTCAGGCCTCTGCTCTACCGGCTGAGCTATCTCGCCACTCACTAAAAAAGCAGTAGATTTACGGGAGGCTTTTTTGTCAAGAACATTTTGAAACAGACCTGCTCAACCCATAGTGAGGCTGCTCAATCCCTCTCCCCAAGTCCTGCGTATGTGGGCTGTAGGGGTTTTGGGCGAAAACCCAAGTCCTGCATATGAATGATTATGATAGAACACAGATCGGGAGGATCGAGAGGATTTGTTGGATTAAAAAAGTAGGGGTTTTGGGCGAAAACCCAAGTCCTGCATATGAATGATGATGATGATAGAATACAGATCGGGAGGATCGAGAGGATTTGTTGGATTAAAAAGGTAGGGGTTTTGGGCGAAAACCCAAGTCCTGCATATCAAGCGGCAAGAGAGCCTTTTTCATCCCCCGGATAAACCAGCATTCTTGGGTCCTCCTTACTCATTTGAGCCACTTGATCACATGTCTATCTACCGTTAATCAAGCGTTAATAATTAACGCTTGATTAACGGTAGATAAAGATGTGATCGACGCCTTGGAAAGAGGGAGAAAGGATCAAATCCAAAATCAAATACATATAGGGTTTGCTATCTAACTATCTAACTATCAAACTATCTAACTCGTCTGAAAACACATTTTCGCTACGGACCCAAGAAAGGCCTTGGAGTTCAATCCGGCTTCGGTTTTTTCAGTGTTAGCGTTAATAACAGGCCGGAATGGACTTGGGCAGCCCTCGGCAAGGTTTTCCACTGCCGCTTGAAGTCCAAAGTGCCGCTAAGCTTATGGTAAATTGATAGTTATCTTAGGCACTTTGAACTCCAAGGCTCACAGCTTTCAGGTAAACGACACAGGAACATTCACTGTTTTGCATGATATACCATCCAAAGACGCCATGTCAATTCTGAGGAATGGATTGCAGGAAGGGTGCTTCGCCCACTTTTTAGACTATTGCATCAGCTAAGTTATTAAAGAAAAGTCGAAACTTGTGGAACAGTCTCTTTATAGTGATGCAGAGCCTCAGTTTTCCTGCATCTGCCAGCCTGGAATCGCATTAAGATAGATAGATTGCAAGGAAGCCTGAGCTCACAATGTTCTCAATAAGCTGTAATCCAAGCTCGAAGCTACAGCATCTTTATAGAGCTTGTAATCATATGTCATTATAACTTTGAATGCCCATAAAATAAATGAGGCTCATATCCGGAATAATTTTTTTTTAGATATTTATCTTGACTTGATTTTGCCAAAGATTATCTTGTCTTTATATGAAGGTCGCAGGCTCTTAAGTAATAGGAGTCAAAGATGAAGTACATGTTTAAAGACGGACGCGAAGTGGATCTTGAACAGATTAAAAGCGTGTCAACGATCCGTGATCTGGGCTTGGATAAGACACAAATATCCGTGAGCCGGATCTGCTTTACTGTTCACTTGAAAAACCGCGAAGAACTGCAAGTTTCACGCGAATACCATTATTCGGACTGGGCGGAAGCCAAGATCGAATTGGGAAAAGAGCGTGAAGATCTATTGAACAAATGGAATGAGGTATCTAAAAAATAGCAAGGTTTTTGTAAGCAATAAAGAAGAGGGTGGACCTAAATCCACCCTCTTTATTTTTGCTTTACTAAAAGTTCAGGTTTTCTATGTGCAGAGGGCTGATCATGAGTACGCTGTCATTTTCGTAATCCTTCCAGATCTCATACAATTTCAGATATTCCCCGTTCAAGTCGCTGAGGGCTTTGAGGGAGCCAATCTTCATCAGATTTTTGGTGTCGATGGTCATTGTGATGCCATCTTGCTGCGAAGTAGCATCCACCAGGCGTAGTTCTCCTTTGATGCCGGCAAGCTCGCGCATATGCTGCACTGCTGTGTCCAGGCCACCCAGATCGTCCACCAGGCCGTTTGTCTTGGCTTGGGCACCGGTCCAGACTCTGCCTTGGGCGATGGCATTTACATCTTCCACACTGAGGTTTTCACGTCCTGCGGCTACTTTGCCCACAAAATCGTCATAGGTGTACTCGATCAGATCGACCATGATTTGCTTTTCGCTCTCTGTGAAAGGACGGGACATAGAGCCGAAATCAGAGCGTTCACCCATCTTGACCGTGCTCCAGTTTACCTTGATTTTCTTGAACATCTCGCTGGCATTGAAGGCCAGACCGATCACTCCGATGGAGCCGGTAAGGGTAGCAGGATTGGCGATGATGCGGTCTGCATTGGCCGCGATATAGTATCCGCCACTGGCAGCGGTGCCAGCCATGGAAACCACTATCGGCAGCTTGTTTTCAGTTTTGGCCAGATGCAGCTCACGCAGGATGATATCGGAAGCCTGAGCACTACCGCCACCGCTATCCACACGCAGGATGATACCTTTGTACATGGAGTTTTTACGGGCTTTACGGATGAGGTCCACAGTGGTCTCGTGAGCAATCTTTTGCCCAGGAGTGCCTTTGCCCATCACGATATTTCCACTGGCATAGATCACTGCGATGCAGCTTTCTTTGGGGTGGGACCAATCGTAAGAGCTGTAGTCTGTCAGATTTGAACTGCGTTTGCTAAAGCCAAAATCTTCCTTTAGCTTCGCATTTAACTCATCCAGATAGATGACTTCATCTACCAGACCCAGATCAAAGGCGTTCTGAGCGATCATATACGGGCCTTCATCGATGATGGTGCGCAGATCCCCTTGCAGCTTGCCTTGGCGACCTTCATTGATCTGGGCGAGCATTTGCTCGTAGATGCTTTGCAAAAGGGATTCATAGACTTCGCGTTCGGCCGCAGTCATCTCATTTTCGCTGAACATATTGCCCGCACTTTTGTATTTGTGGCTGCGGAAATTGATGGGCTCGATACCCAGGCTATCCAGCATATCCCTCAGATAAGGGCTGGTGATGGAAATGCCTCTGAGATCCAGGCCACCCATGGGATTCAGATAGATTTTGTCTGCAATAGCAGAAGCAAAGATATAGCTGCCATTGGAGATGTTATCGTAATAAAAGCTCAGCTTCTTGCCGCTGGCTTTGAAATCCTTGAAGGCAGTGACGAGCTCCTGTTGCAAACCAAAAGAAGTGCTAAAGGAGGGATTGATCAAGAGGATGCCCTCTACCAGAGGATCTGCTTTGGCTTTGTTGAGCTGAGCGGTGATCTCTTCTATGCTGCGGGTATTGCTATCAAAGATTTTGAAGGGACCCAGCTTGTATTTGGGTGCCTTATAGCTCACGACATTAGCTTTGGGAGGCATCGTGAACCATTTGTCGGATTTGAGACCCAGGAAGGGCTTGTAAGCCAGATCGCTGATATGGGCATAGGCATAGGCATAATTGTCACTCTTTTTGGTCCTGGCCAAAGTACCTACTTCAAATTTGGCGGCACTCAGGGAAAAAGAGAGCAGGGCTGTTTCTTCTTCCAGATTGTAGGTGGCACCAAGCTTTACTCCATCCAAAATCTGGGTATTGAGGCCCAGGATGGGTTTCTTGAATTCGTAATCCTTACTGTAGTTACCTTCACCATCGATATGGGAATAATTCACATCAGCAGAAAGCTCCAGCCGGTAATCCGCGATCATATTGGTAAAGGCAAAGGGACGCAGAGCCAGACCACCCCGGTAAAAAGGTTTGCCATTCGAAGGTGAGTCTTTCAGAGGATTTTCCCAAGTGAAGGCAAAGGAGCTATAGTCTGTGGGACGGTATGTTACACCAGATCGAAAAGTGCCATTTTCGCCTTCGCCTTCCAGGAATCTGAAGTTTGTTCCCACATATAGATTGGGCAGGATGTGGGCTGGAAGCAGCTCAAAGCCAGTGCCAAACATGTGGTAATTTTTACCATGATCTCTTTCATAGGCGTAAAAAAGGCCGTCCGTTTTCATCATCAGCCAGTACCGTTTTACAAATTGCTCTTCATCGGCAAGATGCACCAGGCTGAGCCCATTTGAATTACCAGTGCCGATCAGGGAGGGATTCGAATAGGGAATAAAAAGATTGTCGATCCCGGCGATGGGAAATTCCTGCCAGCCTAATTGCATTGTTTCGGGGGTGGATTGCGCCAGCAAACTGCCACCGATCAACAGAAAGGCCAAAAGCAGAACTAACTTTGCTTTCTTCATCATTTGATATCTCCTCGTGTATTTTATTTTAAAGGTAATCGTTTGTCTAAGACAGGTATTATTGCCTCGCATCTTTTGTCAATCGTTTTCACTATCATCATAGATCATACATTCAAACTGAGGATAGAATTGTCGTGCCCAAAATTCATCTCCCTGCACATGAGGAAGGCCGTCTGCCTCGGCTTTCTGGGTCAGTAAAGATGGTATATCCAGAGCAAAAGCAAGATCAATCACCTTCTTAAACTTGGGCAAGAGCGAAATATCATCGTCCTCTTGTCTCCCCAGGGGCGTGGTATTTATCAAAAGGTCGTATTCCTGATCCTCAGCTGCTTTAAGCTGGTAATCGTGGATCAGTTCATTTGCCTTGGCCTGATTTCTAGCCAGCAGGCTGATGTCCGCATAAGAATGCCTCAGCAGGTGCTGGGCAAAAGCTTCGGCGCAATCACCGCTGCCATAGATGAGGATTTTATCTTCTTTTTTGACATCTAAGTCTTGCATGTGATACTTCAGAGAGGCAAGATCGGTATTTTGGGAGTAAACGTACTTATCCAGCCCGGGATGGTAGCTATTATGCAGGTGTTTGTAATCCGAGAGCTGAACCGTATTTATGATAGGCAATTTGCTCTTCAGGTATTGGGCCATGGCTTTTTTAAAAGGACTGGTGATGGCTGCGCCTGCCATATTGAACTTCTCATCCAAGAACCTGATGAGGGCTATGGCTTCAGACAAGTCCTCGGCAGGCACCGGCAGGTATATGTGTTTGAATTTGCTGCTTACAAGAAAGGAATTACCAAAGATAATAGAGCCACTTTCATTGACCTGCTCTCCTCCAATGATGGCAATAACTCTGGTATCTTTTTCATACAAGGCAGACCAGATTAGCTCCAAGTCATCGAATAGAGGCTGCCCTAAGCAGGTGCGTTCATCCAAGGCCGCATAGACTCCCTCAAGGGAAAAGAGAGGAAAGATGGCTCTTTGCAAAAGTGCCCATTTTCCGATCACGTTAAAGATCAATTTGCGCGGCGCGGCTTCTTGGATCAGCTCATCAGTAGCCAGGATCTCGGCAAAGCTCTTTGCTTTGAGGATAAGCTTGTAAAGTGCAGCCTCTTGGGGATGATTTAGAAAGGCTGTGATCTCATCCTCATCATATTCATCCAGGTGAGTGGAGAGGATGAGCCGCTTTGGATTCACTAAGTCTGGGAATTCTTCCAACTGCCTTATGTCCAAGTCTATCATAGCCTTGCTTAAGAGCATGTCTTGCAGCATGCTTTGGGTGAAATTGCTGCCGCGGAAAGTAAGGATGCTCTTTTTGGAGAAAGCTGTGAAATCTATGCCTTGCCAGTCTTCGCAGAAGTCGAGCCGATATTCGTAATAAGTGGTGGCATAAGTCTTCTTGATGATATCTTCAGGGCTCCGGTAGGGAATACATAATACTAACATGTGTCTGAAATCCTTAAGTTAATTTTGATGAGGTCCTGGACAAGCTCTGGAGGCAGATCTATTCCCTCTGCCAGCTTAGCTGCCTTGCGCAAGATCTCTCTTTCTCTGGCGGGGTCTTGGGGAGAAAGATCGTTTTGCTGTTTATACTGTTTCACCTTCTGCACGATAGCGCGCCGCCGCCAGAGCAGGGTGATCAGCTCTTCATCTATTTTGTCCAAACTTTCCCGGAAGCTGGGCAGGTCTGCACTTTGGCCAGAGATCAGCCTCTGATATTGGATGGCATCTGCCAGGCAGATTTGCAGCATGGCCTCCACCACCGGAATGAGGCGCGGCAAATGGCAGACGTCATGACGTCCCTGGATGCTGATCCTGCGGGGCTTACCAGCTTTATCCAGAGCCTCTTGCGGGATGCTGATGGAGGAAATGGGCCGGATCACGAGCTCAAAGACAAGGTCCTGCCCGTTTGAGACTCCCCCCACGATGCCGCCGTGATGATTGCTGGCCAATCTCCCTTCTGCAAATTGATCATTACACTGGCTTCCGGGCCGGCGGGCTAAGTCAAGCCCATCACCAAACAGGATTCCCCGCACGGTGCCAATTGAGAACATGGCCTTGGCGATATTGGCGGAAAGCTTTTCGTAGATGGGATCGCCCAAGCCAGACGGGATATTTGAGGCTGAAACGTGCAGGATTCCGCCCAGGCTATCGCCCAAGCTCTTGATTTCATCCAGATACTTGATCAACTCCGGGTAGGTATCCGGTTCAGGCCAATGAAAGGGATTATCCCCCGCTGCTGAGCTTGATCCTGCCTTCAGCTCCCCTATCTGTGTACTGGTAATTTCTATCTTGATGTCTTTCAAAAGGTTTTTGGCCAAATCCGCTGCGATCACCCGGGCCAGGCTCTCTCTTCCCGAAGCCCTGCCTCCTCCACGATAATCAAAGATCTGGTATTTCTGAAACCAGGAATAATCCGCATGTCCCGGTCGGAAGACATCCTTCAGTGCCTCATAATCAGCGCTTTTGGCATCGCAATTGCGCACAATGACGCAGAGCGGCATACCGGTGGTTTTCCCTTCAAAGACGCCGCTGAGGATTTCCAATCTATCCGTCTCGTGGCGAGAAGTGCTAAAGTCCCCTTTGTGGCTACGCTGCTGGAGGGCAGCACATAGTTCAGCGGAAGGGAAATCAAGATTGGGTGGAGGGCTATCTATCAGCAGGCCTATCGCAGGCCCGTGAGACTCCCCAAAAGTAGTGATTCCAAATAGTTCAGAAAGCCTATTTGAGCGCATCGTCGAAGATCAGAATCTGGCTGTAAAACTCCTTGTAAAGCTCTGCCAGATGGCGTTTCAGGAAATACTCCCGCTCCATCTGCTGTAGATCAGCGTCCAGGCTTTCCTTGATATCTTCGAAAGGGATAAGGCATTTGCACCTGCGGTCGGTAAGCATGAGGATGTGCGCACCCTCAGAACTCTCAAATGGCATACTAATCTCACCAGGCTGGAGGGAGAAAGCTACTTCATCGATCTCGGTAAAGAGCTTGCCGCGAGCAAAATAGCCCAGGTCTCCACAGCATTTATGGCTGGGACACTCGCTATAGCTGGCACATAAGTCTATAAAATCTTCTGCACTGTGAATTTGTGCACGAATTGCGGTCAGTCTCTTAAGGGCATCTTCGCCCTTGATCAGGATGTGGGAGCAGCGCACCATCTCTTCACAGCGAAAGCTTTCGATCTGCTCTTGATACAATTCTTTGAGCTCTGCCTCTGAGATGGTCTTATTGGCGGGATACAAGTTGGCTACATATTTGCGGATGATGATGTTGCGCCGGATCAGAGTTTCCATTTCCTGAGCATCCATATCCTGCAAGAGGCCTGTCGGCAAGCCAAAGGGTTCGTCTTCATCCAAAAGCTGCATCAAAGCTATTTCAAATTCATCGTCAGAGACGCTGAAGGCAAGCTGATCCGCCTTTTCCAAAAGCAAACACCGGTCTATAAGGCGTTTCAAAGCCTGCTCTTCTGTGCCACCGCAGGCCAGTTCACGCTCTAAATCCTTGCGTGAGATCTCGTGGCTTACTACTTTTGCTATGATTTGCACATCTCTCCCCTTGCTATTTCAACTATCAGGTTTTAAAAGATCTGATTACTTGTGATAAGTTAAAGCTTTGTGGCTCTATTGTCAAATCAAATTTAAGTTTGCGATACCAGGTAAGCTGTCTTTTGGCATAATTGCGGTGATGCTGTGCGGCTTTTTCGCCAGCTTCCGCCAAGGATGCAGCGCCGTCAAAATAGGCTTTAAACTCTTTGTAACCCAAACTGTTCAGGCCGGGGTCTGTCCAGCTATATCCACGCTGCATGAGCCCTTCTATCTCGCTGATGAGGCCATCCTTGAGCATAGCTTCCAGCCGGGAATTTATTTTCTCATACAGCAGCACCCGCGGAGGATTGATCAAAATCTGATAAGCCTTGTAGCGAGGCTCACGTTTTTGCTGAGTCCAATGCTGCGACATACTCTGGCCGGTAGCCCGGTACACCTCCAGGCCCCGCAGGATGCGTTGAGGATCTTTGGGGCTCACTTTCTGGGCAAAAGCGGGGTCTATCTCACTAAGAAGCTGATACATGTGTTCGCTGCCCATTTCGGCCATTTCCTTTTGCAATTCTTCTCTCAGTCCGGGCCTTAGGGGAGGATGTTCAAATAGCCCTTCCAAGAGGACTTTTACATATAAACCCGTGCCACCGCAGATGATGGGGATTTTGCCCTGGGCCTTCAGAGCTTGGATAATTCCGTGGGCATCCTGGGCAAAGAGACCGGCATTGTAGCTCTGCTCTGGAGTGATGATATCGATCAAATGGTGAGTGATAGCCTGCCTTTCTGCGGCGGTGGCTTTGGCCGTGCCGATATCCATATATTTATAGATCTGCCGCGAATCGCAATTGATGATATCGGTATTTAGAGCCTGGGCTAACTGGAGGGCTACCTGTGATTTACCGGCTGCAGTAGGCCCCTGGATGGTGATGATCATAATACTCTTTTAAATTTCTTCTCAAAATCCAGCAGGCTCATCTTAACGATCAACGGACGGCCATGAGGGCAGAAATAAGGCACCCGGCAGGCAAAAAGATTGTTGATCAGAGCCAGCATCTCTTTGCGCGTCAGCTTCGTATTCGCCTTGATGGCGGCTTTGCAGGAGATGGATTTTGCCAGCGAATCCCTAAAGTCAGAACTCACCTGCATCTCAGTCTCCAATTGCTTGAGGATATCGATAAAGACTTTACCGCCCTGAAAATCACCCAGTTCGGCCGGAATTTCCTCGATAACTATGGAATCTCCGCTGAATTTCTTCAGCATAAAGCCGATCTTTTCGAAGATCTCCCAATTTTCATCCATCAAGTCTTTGATCTCGCTGGCGATATAGGGTGGAATATCGATCACCAGAGGGATGATCAGCTTTTGCCGGGTAGCTGGCGCGCCGCTGGTGCGATGGATCAGCTTCTCATAGAGGATGCGTTCATGGGCCGCGTGTTGGTCGATGATTACCAGTCCATCCTCCACCTGCACAAAGATATAAGTACTGTGCAATTGCCAGGGATTGATGTATTCCTCTTCGTTTTGGAAGAGCAATTTATATGGCACACTGTCATTGGGCAGATCAGGCAGGATTTCAAGCTGATCCTCACTTTCAGACAGATGCGGATTCACGATGGGAATAGCTCGGGGTGCCTCTTCTTCCGGGCTGCGGAAAAGATCATCCTGAAAGAGATTAGCATGCTCTTTCTTATATTCAGCATAGCGGGGAACTTCCGCCTTTTGCACAAAGATATCCCGCTCCAGAGAGCTGGGGCGCGAGGAACTGGGAGGGCTCAGGAATTTCGAGCGGGCAGAGGCAAATTTCTCATCTTCATAGCGTTTCAAAGCCCGGGACAGGCTCTCAAAGATCATGGAATGCACTTTCTGACTTTCGCGAAAGCGCACTTCATTTTTGGTGGGAGAAACGTTGACATCGATCTGGGTGGAAGGCACTTCGATAAAGAGAATATAGGGCGGCGTGCTGCCTTTCATCCAGGCTCTGGTCTTCAGAATAAAGGGTTGATAGGCACTTTTGATGCTGTGCTTTACGGTTTTATCGTTGATAAATCTGCCATTAATAAAGGTATATTGCGCATCGATCAGTTGGTCGCCTCGCTCTTCCAGACCGAAGATGTAGCCGCTCACGGAGTATTCTCCAGAGGCTCCGGAGATCGCAATGATGTCATCCGAAAAGAAGCCCGAGCCAAAGATTTCACTCATCCGCTGAGCGCGATCTTCACTGGCGATATAATTCAGCCTTTCTTTGCCATCGGCGATCAGTTTGAAGCTGATTTCGGGATAGAGAATGGCCTGATAATGAAAGTATTTGAGGATGTGCCTGAGCTCTACCTGATCCGTGCGCAAGAACTTACGGCGAGCCGGCAGGCCTTTGAAGAGCCCGCGCACCCAGATGGTGGTTCCGGGATTGGAAGAGGCTTTTTGCACGTCTTTCAGCTTGCCATCGATCATATCGATGCGCACTGAAGTTTCCAGATTGCGGCTGCGGGTGAGCAGGGTAAAGTTTGAGATTGAAGCGATGGAGGGCAAAGCCTCGCCCCGAAAGCCCAGAGAACTGATATGGATGATGTCGTCCACATTGCGAATCTTGCTGGTGGCGTGGCTTTCCAGAGCCAGCATGGCATCATCCGGCTCCATACCATCCCCGTTGTCGATCACCTGGATCAGGTCTTTCCCACCTTTTTCCACTACTACTGTGATGAAGTCTGCGCCTGCATCAATGCTATTTTCCACCAGTTCTTTCACCACAGAGGCCGGCCGTTCGATCACCTCTCCGGCAGCGATTTTGTTGCGTACATCTTCGGAAAGTATATTAATCTTTGCCATCTGCTTTAATACCTGAAGATAGAGCCGTTTGTAAATTCACGGATGATGGAATTGTAGGGCACCTGCGCATCATCGATATCATCACAATGAGAGAGCAGGCGCAAGAGCCGGCGGGACTCCATATAGGCCGAAGAGCTGCTGGGAACGTGGTGCAAGATCTTCCAGACATGCTTTTTGAGCACGCCCAGTTCGTAGGTCAGGCTGCTGTTGAACATATAATCCGCATTTTCCTGAAAGGGGAAGATGTTTTGCTCTTCGCCTTCGCGCACAAAGGGCCAGCGAACCATGGTCTCTTCCGCAGAATAGCCCCGGTAGCGATGATCCCGGACGATGCGCCTGAGGAGCCGGCAATCCGTGGTGGGAATACGATTATGATTGTCTATATTAAGCTGATTGAGTGCCGAGATGTAGATGCGGGTTTTGCGGTTTTCCGGAATCGTGGCGGTGAGCTCTTCATTGAGGCCGTGAATCCCTTCCATGATGATGATATTGTCTTCTTCCATCTTCACAAATTGCATGCTGCGACGCCTTAGTCCCCGGGTAAAATCGTAATGGGGCAGCTCAATCTGTTCGCCTGCCAAGAGCTGTCTGAGCTGGAGATTGAGGTAATCCAGGTCTATGGAATAGATGGATTCAAAATCGTAATCCCCATCTATCTTGCGGGGCGTCCGATCCCGATTCAGGAAATAGTCGTCCATGCCGATTACGATTGGTTTGGCTTTGCTGGCTTGCAATTGCACACTCAGCCGTTTCGCAAAAGTGGTCTTGCCAGAGGATGAGGGACCGGCGATGAGGATGATCTTGACATCCTGGTGTTTCACTATATCCGCAGCGATTTCTGCGATCTTCTTTTCGTGCAGGGCTTCTTCCACCAGGATGAATTGTGAGATGGCATAGGTGGCGAGGAGCCGATTGATATCAGAGATATTATGCACTCTCAGGATATCCAGCCATTTATCGTGTTCCTGATGCATGGCAAATACTTTTTTGGGCAGGGAAAAGGGGCTGGCAATCTTCATCTGGGGCCCTGAGGGAAATCTCAGGATAAAGCCCGGAGCTTCGTATATGATATCAAATTCAGTGATGAAACTGGTGCGGTCTGCCAAAGGCCTGATGAAGAAATCGTAGTATTTGCCACAGCGGTAGATGGGCACGGTCTCACTATAATTGGATTTGATGTTTCTCAAGATATCCTTGCGCCGCATGGAGTTGAAGATATCAATGGCCTCTGAAGTCTTGACTTCCATCCTGTCTATAGGCAGATCGTTTTGGATGATCTGCTGCATCTGCTTGGTGAGTCGCGAACAGTCTTCCTCGCTGAATTTCTCTGTATTGAAGACTTCGCAAAATACTCCATCACCTATGGAATGCTCCGCTACCAGGGAAGGAGTATCCCCCAGCATGGTGTGCAGAGCTTTGGCCAGGATAAACAGGGCTGTGTCCTGGTAAATCCGGTAGCCCTCAGGATGTCTGACGGTGATGCAATTCACCAGGGTGTCGCTGCTTAGCAGATAATCTTCATTGACATAATCTGTATGGTTAATTTTATAGCTCAGTATCTGGTCCCGGTCGATCGTAGTGCCCTTCAATATTTGGCAGATCGGCTGCGATTTGGTCAAGTCGATAAGACTGTGTTTATGTCCGTCTAATCTAATATCGATTTTCATTATATATCCTTATATGAGTTTGCTCTATTATTTTCGGGCAAGATGAGGCTGAATAAATCTGCCCTGCCCGATTGCACAAGACAAACTATTATTTTAAGCATAATACGTCAAGAAGAATAGGAGAAAACAATGTCACCGAAGCCTACGCGCAAACAGCACCTTCAAAGAGAGATCATAAACCATCTGGGTATTTTATTTGCCTCGGTATTTTTTGCGGCAGGCTATTCCTGGTTTCTCTTACCTTACAATATGGCCCCCGGAGGAGTGGGAGGTATATCCCAGATCTTTCGTGTGCTTTTTGGCATACCCAATGGCGTGAGCATGATACTGATCAATATCCCTCTCTTTGTCCTTAGTTTTATCTTTATTGGTAAATCTTTTGGGCTCAAGTCCGTGTATGGCATGCTGGTTTGCTCTGTGATGACAGACCTGATGAGCATGCCCGTATTGCACAAAATCGGCCTCTTGCCGGATCTCGCGGCCCATACTTTCACAGTAAATAGCCAAGAGATATTTGCAATGTTCCCACCCGAAGATATGATGCTTTCCGCCATTGCCGGCTCTGTGCTTTTGGGGCTGGGGCTGGGGCTAATCTTCAGGTTCCGCGGCTCCACTGGAGGCACCGATATCCCCGTGGCTTTGATCAAGCAAAAGGCCAATCTTTCCATCGGCACCGGATATTACATCGTGGAAACAGGCATCATTTTGGCGGTGGCGATCTTCATGATGGATCCCAAACTGCTGATCTGGGCCTATATCAATCTCTTTATCGCCTCCAGTATCACCAATCTGGTCTCGGAAGGTCTGCCCTATGTAAAAGGTGTGTATATCATCTCAAATAATGTGGATGAGATCAGAGGCGTAATCTTTGACGAGCTGCAAAGAGGCCTCACCCTGCTCAAAGGCATGAGCGGCTTCAATCAAAGAGAGATCAACGTGATCTTCTGCGTGCTGAACCGCCGCCAGGTGCCTCTGCTCACAGACCTGGTAAAAGAAATCGATCCCGAGGCATTTATGATCGTCACCGATGTCTATGATGTGATGGGTTACGGCTTCAAGAGCCGTAAGCTCAATCTGCAAGACCCCGCTTAAACTGCCTCGCTGATCTATCTTTACAGATTGCCGGTACATAGTGCCGCACAGATAGCTTCATTGAAAGCACAATCCTCTGGGCAGCGGTTTTGGTCGCTGCCCAGACTGTCCTAGCCCCTTTGCTGTAGTGGAGATATCGTGAAGATAGTAGATAAAAAATCCTCCTACCCTTAGGTCAGCTTGAGCATAGGTAATGCAGAAAGGGGACTGCAAACGGGACGATTGCAATCCAGTAGCCCCAGTGCCGAAGCAGTAGCCAAATGATCTTCCCACTTGTCAAAGCGAATAATCCGTATAAATTCGTTTGATTAGTGAAATCCCTGTGACTATTCTTTTGTTTGCTGCACTGGCAAAATGGACTATCTTATTTCAAATTAACACACTGTAGCTGAGATCAATATATGATTTCAGCCTCATAAAAAGATTATATGGATATTAAACAATACCAGGCTTTTATCCAGCATGCTCCTTATGGCTTTGCCTATCATAGGATTTTGCGCGGTGAAAACGGAAAGGCGACAGACTATCGCTTTTTGGAAGCGAATGATGAGTTCGGAAGGCTCACAGGGCTTGATCCGTCCAAAATTAAAGGTAAAACAGTGCGGGAAGCTCTGTCCGAAATCGGGAAAACTGGCCTTGATTGGGTTTCCTTTTACGAACAGCTCAAGGCAGATCTATCAGAAAATGAAGATAAGCAGTATTCTGAGTCTCTGGGATTGTGGTATCAGGTGCAGACAGACGCTGAGGAAAAAGACCGGCTTTCCATCTTTTTCTTTAAGAAAATAGAATCCCTTAAGCTAAAACAGAAGCTGTATAATAGCGAATATCTGTTCAAGCATTTGATTCAAAACACTCAGGTTGCGCTGGTTGTACTTAGCAAGGAATATAAATTTCTCTATAAGGAAAGTTTTGGGGGCAGAGAAAGACTTACCGGGCTCCCAATATCCGTCTTGAACGAGATGTGCGTATTTGACCTTATACATCCTGATGATCGTGAATATGCCAAAAGCAGGTTACAGTGGATGAAAGAACATCCGGGCAAGCCTGATACTTACGAGATCAGGATAAAAAACCGCCAAGGAGCTTACACTTGGCTGGAAATCATTGGCAGCAATATGCCTGATTTCCTGGATCTGGGTGGCTACATCATGATTGGCAGGGATATCAGCAAACGCAAGGCTATAGAAGCCGCTCTGCTTGATAGTGACAACAGACTGCGCTATATTTCGAATAACGTTCGGGATATTGTCTTTTTGACCGACAAAGAGCTGAATGCCATTTACGTGAGTCCTTCAGTGCAGGATGTTTTGGGTTTAAGCCCTGAGCAACAGATAAATACAAAGCTGGAAGACAAATTTACCCCCCGTTCCTTACAGCTTTTATACAAGCTGCTAAAGGAAGAATTGGCCAATGAACGGGATCCGAATGTAGATAAAAACCGCAGCCGCATCGTGGAGCTTCAGCAGTATAAAGCGGATGGTAGCATCTTGGATGTAGCCACACACGTATCTATCGTGCGGGATGAAAACGGTGAATATAACGGGCTGCAGGGTGTGAGCAGAGATATTACCCAGCAAAAGCGTACTGAGTGCGAACTGAAAGAAAAAAATCAGTATATCGAATCTTTGTTAAGTGCAATCCCAGATCTGATGTTTGTAACTAATCAAGATGGGGTGATAATAGATGTAAAATCTGGCCACGAAGCTTCTTTGTATATGCCCAAAGAGCAGGTATTAGGCTCACATATGAATGAAGTCTTGCCCGAAAATCTGGCAAAAAAGCTCTTTCAAAAGAATGCCGAGGTGCTAAGAACCGGGAAAACCGGACACCTGCAATATCAGCTCATGATCAAAGGGGTCTTAGAAGATTATGAAGTCAGGATCAGTCCCTTTGGCGAAAATCAAGTCATCTCTTTGTCCAGAAATATCACAGAGCAGTTGCAAACTTTAGCGGCACTTCAGCAGCAGAATCAATTCCAAAAGATGATCACCGATATCTCTACTACTTTTGTGAAGGCCACCGTAGAAAATATCGATCAGGTTTTGTATGAAAGCCTGGCGAGGGTGGGGCAGTATTTTGACATTCACAGAGCCTATATCTTCAGGTACTCTCAGGACTATAACATGCTCTACAATACCAATGAATGGAATGCGCCCGAACTGGAACCTATACAGGGTATGCAAAAAGTTTACTTATCCTCAAATTCTCCTTGGTGGCATAAGCAGATCATGAGTGGAAAAATGGTCCAAACCAATGACATGCAAGATCTGCCTCCAGAAGCCAAAGCTGAGCAAAAAATCATGCAGAGATTTGATATCAGATCATGTTTGTTTGTGCCCATCGAAACAGGATCCCGGGTCTTGGGATATTTTGGTTTCGACAGCATCGGAAAAAAGCACAGCTTCAGCGAATCCGAGCTTGGCAACCTTAAAGTGATAGCCAATCTTCTGGCGGAAGTGCTGCAGAAGTTTGATTATGAGCGCAAGATGCAGGAGCAGGCGCAGCTTCAAGAGCTGATCAGCGGGATGGCCTTGCAATATATCAACCTTCCTACCAACGAATTGCAGGATTCCATATACGATTCTTTGTCGGAGCTGGCCAATTTTGCTCATGCGGATAGAGCTTTTATCTTTGAATATGACTGGGACAAGCAAATATGTATAAACACCAGCGAGTGGTGTGCCCCGGGGATAAGTGCTCAAAAAGAAAACCTGCAGAGCTTGCCTCTTAACGAAATGCAGGATTGGGTAATAAAGCACAAGGCAGGCGAAACGGTGATCGTGTCAGACTTGAACCTATTAGATGAAAACGATAGCGTGCGCAAGATACTTAGTCCGCAAAAGATAAAGAGTGTACTCGCCTTGCCGATAATGCGTGGTGCAGACTGTCTGGGCTTTGTTGGCGTTGATTTTGTGCGAACTACCCAAAGATATTTTGATACAGAACTCACACTTTTGAAGCTCTTTGCCCAGCTTTTGGTGAACATTCGGAACCGCCAGATACTGGAAGAGGGCTTGATTCTGGAAAAGGAAAGAGCTGAGGCCGCAAATCAAGCAAAAAGTGAATTCCTGGCCAATATGAGTCACGAGATTCGTACTCCGCTCAATGGCGTGATCGGGTTTACAGAATTGCTGTTAAACTCTTCCCTCAGCCCGTCTCAACAGCAATATGCCCAGAACATCGTGTATTCCAGCCACAGCCTGCTGGGCATTATCAGTGATATACTGGATTTTTCAAAGATCGAAGCCGGCAAGCTGGAGCTTGATCTCGTCCCCACCGATCTGATTAAGTTAGTAGAGCATGCCACGGAAATCATTTCAATAAAGACGGCTAAAAAGAATATTGAACTGTTGCTGAATATCCCGGTGGACTTGCCCCGCTACGCTATTTTGGATCCTTTGCGAGTGAATCAGATTTTGATCAATCTCTTGTCCAATGCCGAGAAATTCACTGAAAAAGGCGAGATTGAGCTGGGACTTTCTTTCATCAGGCAGGGCAAGGATCGCGCCGATATCAGATTTTCTGTCCGGGATACCGGCATCGGAATCGGTAAGGCCCACAAACTAAGCCTGTTTGAAGCTTTTACCCAATTAGATTCATCCACCACCAGAAAATACGGTGGTACCGGCTTGGGACTGGTGATATCAAATAATCTGGCCAATTTGATGGGCAGCAAGATAGAGCTAAATAGCGAAGTAAACAAAGGTAGCGAATTCTTCTTTGTGATAAATTGCCAGGTTGAAATCCCCGCTCATAAAGATGAATATGCGCCCTCAAGGATCAAAAAAGCGTTTGTTATCGATGATAATACCAGGAATCGCAGCATCTTGCAAGACCTGCTTAATCAATGGGGAATAGAAAGCAAGGGCTTTGCCAACAGCATCAATGCCATGAAATACCTGGAAGATCAGCTTGACTGCGATCTTATCATCCTGGATCATCAGATGCCTGAGCTCGGTGGCATCCCCACCATCAAGATGATCCGGCAGCAAATGCCAAAGCCCCTGGCAGAATGCCCCATCATCCTGCTGCTGAGCACTTCAGATGATGAAGCAGTCCAAAAAGCTGTGCAGAAGCTGAAAATCCGTTATACTCTGGTGAAGCCCGTAAAAGCAGATGAATTGATGGAAATCCTAAAGTTCATCGATAACAATGAAGAGCCAAGTGCTAAAGCAGAAGTCAAGAAAGTCACCAGTTCAATAAAAACAATGCACTTTGAAGAAAATCCCCGCATTCTGATCGCGGAAGACAATGCTCTGAACCTCGCGCTGCTCAAAGAAATGATCTCCCGGCAGATTCCGAAAGCCCAGATTATCTCTGCCGCGGATGGCTTGGAAGCAGTGAATAAAGTCAAGGGCCTTGCCCCTCATATTGTCTTGATGGATGTGCAAATGCCAAATCTGGATGGCGTCAATGCCAGCATCGAAATCCGTAAATTCTCGAATATCCCCATCATCGCCGTTACAGCCGGAACCCTGAAGGAAGAGCGGGAGCGCTGTCTGAAAGCGGAAATGAACGATTTCCTCACCAAACCGGTAATGTTAAATGATCTTAGGGACATACTGACAAAGCATCTCCCTTTGGAACTTGCTGCTGCCCCAAAAGTGCAAGCCAGCTCCACCCCGGAAGATGTCAAGAAGCACTTTAACAAGGCTGCCCTGCTGCAAAACATCTCAGGTGATCTGCAGGTTTTGGACAGCCTGCTGGAGACTGTGCTAAGCACTTTCCCCGAAAAAATCCAGAGCATCAGGCAAGCCCTGGAAGAATATGATGAAACTAAGCTCAAAGCCGCCCTGCACTCCTTGCGGGGATCAGCTCTAAACATGTATTTTACGGAGCTTGGCCTGAAGACAGGAAATCTGGAACAAACCTTTAATCAGATCTCTAACTCAAACAGACAAGAGTTCTACCAGGAGATCGAATCAGAATGGTATAAAGTAAAGCAGATGATTTCTGAAGGCCTGTCTATCTGAGGCTTGAGAATTCCCCTGCACCAGTTCTTGATCCTTCATCAGAAAATCCCTATTTATGGATCACTGCCGTACCGGTCTTGCCATCCATTCTCACCAGAAGAGGATGGTCAAATTCGATATGCACAAAGAATTCTCCTTTTGCAATATGCGCCTGTTTCAGCAGCCAGTCCAAATCCACAAAATCTGTCCGCGAGGTATATGGTATGGTAAAGTAGCCCACCTTCATCGCCACCAGATTGTGGAAGAAATGAGTTCCCTGGCTGGCTTCCACGATAAAATCTTTGAGTCCGGTTTCCAGGATTACTTTGGCACGATCGATCTGAGGCCAGCGCACCGGAATGCCCAGGAATCTATCTCTGGAACCCCATCTACCCGGGCCGATCAGGATATAGCGTTTGCCTGCCTTGGCCATTTTGGCATTGAATATCTCTATCTCCTGCTGCATAGCGTAGGTCTTGGTCTTATCAAAAGTTTTCGGATCCAGATAGATGACATCTTGCAAATCATCGAACACTCCATTGCCCATGCCATGCTCGGTGTACATCAAGAGTTCATCTTTGCTTAACTGTTCACTATCGATATGATAAGCGTCCGTATTTACCGATAAAGGCCGGATCTGCAAGATGTAAAAAGTGGGTTTATTGGTCTGGAAATTATCTTGCTTTAGATTTACTGCGAATTCTATTTCCACCGGGTTACCCAGAGCGATCTCGCCGATTTCCAGCAATTCTTCCACGATTTTGGCCAAGGGGAAGTGTTTGTATTTCAGGATGCTGGAGAAGGTCAACACTTTGAATCCTTTGGCTTGTAGATTATCGGTAAGGCGGGAATCATCATAATCCCAGACCGAAGCCAGATAGCGCAAGCTGCCATGCTGTTCAGCATCTTTCAGGGTCAATTTGGACAAGGTGATATCTTCTTTACCGCTCAGGTCAAAAGCGTTATTGGCCAGGTTCAGGGCATAAAATTCCTTTTGCGAATTTCGCAGCACTTCCTGCTCGGTGAGCAGATCAATCTCAGGATAGCGGGGACAAAAGCGGTGGTTGTTCTTGCCTTCCACCACGGCTTTGCCCAGTCCCAAGACGATATTGGCTATCCCATCAGAATTCGCCAGGCGCGCTGTGGGATAAAAGTTGTAAGACTGAGCCACCCCAGAAATATGAGGGTAATAATACTGTTCTCCCTTTTGGCAGCCCACTACTTCCTGGATGATCACCGCCATTTTTTCTTCTTCAGCCTTATAATTCAAAGCGGCCAGAAAGCTAAGCGCAGCCTTGAGATACACAGAGGCAAAGACCAGCTTGATCGCATCCATTAGCTGTTTCAGCCGCTGAGCCTTATCGCTATGATTATTGGGCAACATATAGGTGCGATACACCCCCGCCAGGGGTTGAGATTGAGAATCCTCCAGGAGGCTGGAAGAGCGCACCGCAATGGGATAGTTTATCAGATCCAAATAGATTTTCAAGCGTTCCATCAGAGTTTCAGAAAGCTGTCCCTGGATAAAGATTTCGTCGATTTCCCCATCACTTTTGTCCTGAATGCTCTCTATGATGTGATTGCTCTCCACAAATTGGTCAAATTCATCGGTTCCGATGATAGCGGTAGAGGGCAGAGAGATGGAAGTATTCACAAACTTCTTCTCATAATCCATGGTGCATAAAAGCGCATTGAGAAAGGCCAATCCTCGTCCTTTGCCGCCCAGAGAACCTTCTGTGAGGCGAATGACTTGATTCAGCTCCGAGAGTGAAGCCGCATCAAAATCGATAATCTTGCCCCGGTTCTTTTCGGTGCGGACCGTGCGGAAGACAAGGTGCAAAAACTTGCGCAATTCATTTCTGGTTTCGAAGTCTTCGATCTTCAGGGGACGTATCTTTTTGGCGATCTGAATCTCCCCATGGGCAATCAGCCAATTTGAAAAGTGATTGTACCTGCTATGAAACTCCAGAGAATCCTCTGGAATGATGAGGATTTTATCTTCGAATTCTGCAATATTGGCAGCTTCATCTATCACTTCGCCATCCGGACGGCGAAAGATGAAATTGCCAAAACCCAAGCTATGAACCATGTATTCCCGCAGGTCTCTGATGAGATGCTTGGAGTTTTTATTCAAAAAATGCACGTGCAAATCCTTTGCTATCTGCTCATTTTCATCTTCTGAAGATTGCAGGATCAGCGGCAAATCCCTGTTTTGGGCCAATACATGTTTGATTAGTTTGATTCCGGCCTGAGCATCGATCTCACCCTGTACTTTGTAGCGCACATCGGAGATCACGCAGAGTATATAATCTTTGTATTTTTCATAGAGACGGATGGCGTCTTCGTAGTCATGTGCCAAAAGCACTTTGGGGCGCACTCTCATCCGCAGATGTTTGTTGATGTCGCTCACTTCTTCTTGGATCAGCCTTTGAGTCTGCCTCATAATCACCGAATACAAAGAAGGTAAAAACATGGAATAGTAATGCACGGAATCTTCCACCATAAGGATCACCCTTACCAGCCCGTGAGCCGTATCATATTCCACATTTTTACTGTCTTCCACGTTTTTGATCATGGCCAAAAAGAGCTTGGTATCACCATTCCAGAGGAAAACGTTGTCTATGTATTGACGTTCAGCTTCGTGACTTTCCCAGATCTGATAGTCTGAGCCCATGTTTAAGAGCAAAAGCACGGTGAGGTCGGGATGAGCTTCCTTGACCTTCCGGGCCAGCTCAAAAGGCCCGATTTCTCCGATGCGCACCATCGTAATTACCAGATCATAGGAATGAGATTTTAGCTTTTCCAGTGCCTGCGCACCGGTGGGTACAGAGGTAATTCTGGGAGCGGTGGAAAGGTTTAACTGCCTGTATTCACCGAAGATTTGTTCCGAAAGTCTGCCATCCTGTTCAAAGATAAAAGCGTCATAGAAAGTGGAGACTAATAGTATGTGCCGCACACGCCTGTGCATCAATTGATGAAAGATATCCTCGCCGAACTTGAATTTGTTGTAGTAGTAATTCAGATCTTCTATTTTCATGTTGCATACCTCGAAATTGGGTGAATTTCATTTTAATTCAGCATTGTGAGGATGCTCAAAAGCTGTCAATATAAATGTTTGCCGCATCAGCTCAGCAAAGATGAAGACTGTTCAATTCCTCTCCCCAAGTCACGCTACTTTCTTGTGCACTTTAAGCTGAATAAGTGCCCAAAGCCTATTCCAATCCTTATTATCCAGGCCTAATACCTGCAAAGCGAGAATGTGGCGCTATTTCAGACAAGTCCTGAATATGTGGGTTGTAGGGGTTTTGGGCGAAAACCCAAGTCCTGCATATGAATGATGATGATGATAGAACACAGTTCGGGGGATCGTGTGAGTCTTGGAGTTCCATCTTGGAGTTCAAGGTGCCTAAGATAACTAACTATTTACCATAAGCTTAGCGGCACTTTGGACTTCAAGCGACAATAGCAATGGGAAACGTGAGCCTTGGAGTTCAAGGTGCCTAAGATAACTATCAATTTACCATAAGCTTAGCGGCACTTTGGACTTCAAGCGGCAAAGAGAGTCTTTTTCATCCCCCGGATAAAGCAGCATTCTGGGGTCCTCCTTGCTCATTTGAGCCACTTGATCATATCTTTATCTAGCCTTAATCAAGCGTTAATTCTTAACGCTTGATTAAGGCTAGATAAAGACATGATCGACGCCTTGGAAAGAGGGAGAAAGGATTAAATACATAGGATTTGCTATCTAACGACACTAACGACACTATCTAACGACTCTAACGACACAGGAACATTCACCTTTACTTCGATATCATCCCTAAATAAGACCCAGACAATATGGATGCCATAGAAGCTTTGGAGTACATCTGAAGCTTTTTTCGTCTATATCAGAGCCAACAGCGAGAACTTCAAAGCTTGGCTCGGGAGTTTCGGATTGGTGGTAAATTGGACTTGGTGTGGAACAAGCCACTGCTCCTGCTGTTTGATTCCAAGCCAATGCTCCTGCTGTTTGAAGTCCAAACCGGCAGTATAATTAACTGTAAATGCATAGTTTATCAAGCCGGTTTGAACTCCAAAAAGCCGTTAGTTTGGACCTCAACAGCCCTCGGCAAGGTTTCCCATTGCTATTGCCGCTTGAAGTCCAAGACTCACAGCTTTCATGTAAACGACACAGGAACATTCACTGTTTTGCATGATAAACTATCCAAAGGCGCTATGTCAATTCTGGGGAATAGATTGCAGGAGGGGTGCTTCGCCCACTTTTTAGACTAGAGAATCAGCTAAGTTAATGGAGATAATCGAAACTTGCTGAACAGTCTCCAAAGATGGCTCTGCCCGGTGCTAAGAGAAAAGGCTGCGGTATATAGAGCAGCGGCACCGGTAGTCATCGTGCAATTCCTGCTCGCTTTTGCCGGCACAAAAAGCCGAAGGATTTTGCCTGATCCTGGCGATAAGCAGCTCCCAGGGAGGATTCAGCCAAAGCAGACGCTGGCCCGCCAGAAATTCGCGATTGATCCTGCTTTCCACAATCCCGCCTCCGCAGGCTACGATTCCTTGATATCGCAGAGGGGGTTTGCTCCCAAAATCGGAAGACTCAGCAGCGGCTGGCCACTCCTGAGTCTTCAGTAATATATCAGTTTCAGCCCTGCGGAAGGCTTCCCAGCCTTGTTCTTTAACGAAATCCGCAATGCTTTGTGAGTATTCTTGGGCAAATATATCATCGGTATCCTTTTGTGGAATGCTCCAGTGGGCTGCCAGAGATCTGGCCAAAGTGCTTTTGCCGGCACCGCTGAAGCCGATGATATAAAGCTTCATGGCTTTACAGCCTGGAGCTTACGTCCTTGTCCACCGCATCAGTCAGAGCTTCACATTTCTTGATCAACAGGGCAGCTTCCGCCAAAGTCTTCTTTTTGAAGTCTTCATCGGTGATGCTTTGAAGATTGATCAAGATATTGAAATTCGCCGCTTTAGCAGCAGCCAGGGCAGTAAGGGCAGCCACTCCGGCATCAGAAAGTGCGTTGATATTACCTATTTTTGCCACTTCTTTGACCAGTTCCAAGGCCTCAAGAGACATGCGTAGAACATTCAGCGGTGCAATGATCGCCCCCTGGGTGCCCAGTTCGATCTGCTGGTTTCGATATTGGATCTCTTCATCGGTCTTTTTCGGCAAGCGCATGGCCTCCATCATAATGTCAAAGGCATCAGAATCCACATCAATACAGTGGATCGCTCTTTCCTTGATGCTCTGTCCCATCGGGGCATATTTGTGCGCTGCGTCTTGCACCTTTTCATAGCCTTTTTTGTCTATGGTGAGATTCGCTACCATGGCCGAAAGAGCTCCGCTCATAGCCAGACACAAAGCTGCTACCGAGCCGCCTCCGGGAGTGGGAGATTCCGTGGAAAGCACATCGCAGAAATCGATCACGGTTTTCGTAGCCAGACGGTCTGTCTTGGCAATAGCATATTCGATCACCTTCTTATCCAGATCAAAGGGGCTCAGCTCTGCCAGTCCCATGGATTGGATCGCAGTTTCCATGATCATCCTTTCCGGAATACCGGTGGATTCATTCATCTTGTTCAGATAGTATTTGCCAGCTTCCAGGATCGCCGCTTTGGGAATGAGGCCCACCAATTCGCTACCGGTCACTTCCAGCCCCATTTCATGAGCCATCTCGCGCACTTTGTCCAGCACCGCGTGTGGAGGGGTGATCTTGTAATTGGTAAGATTGATGCTGATCTGAGCGCGGTTGTAGCCATCAATATACCAGCCCACGGCTTTGCAATGGCTAAAGATTCCGGGGGTCTTCACTATTTCGCCATTTGCATCTCTGATCAGTTTGCCTTTTTCGTCCCGGGCAGAACGGCCACTTTCGCGGATGGATAGAGCTATATCATGAGCTTTCTTTTTGTCTCGCGTATTCAGATTGATGTTATAGGCGATCAGGAATTCACGGGCCGAGATCGCGGTGGCGCCGCTTTTGGCATTGAAGCTCTGCGGCCCAAAATCTGGCTTCCAGGCGGGGTCTTTGGCTTTTGTGGCCAGAGCCTCATATTCGCCAGAGCGCACAGTGGCCAGGTTTCTCCATTCCGGTTTGCTGGCGGCATTTTCATAAAGATACACCGGGATGCCCAGCTCCTCACCCACACGTTTGCCCAGCTTCCTGGCATATTCCACGCATTCAGCCATACTCATATCCGAGATCGGGATAAAGGGGCAAACGTCCGTGGCGCCCATGCGGGGATGCTCACCAGTATGTTTACTCATATCGATCAATTCTGCGGCTTTTTTAATCGCCTGAAAGGCTGCTTCCACCACTGCTTCGGGTTCGCCGGCCATGGTGAATACCGTGCGGTTTGTATCCGCCCCGGGGTCCACATCCAAAAGAGACACGTTCTTTACGGATTTTATAGCACCAGCGATAGCATCCAGGATCCCCAGGTCCCGGCCTTCACTAAAATTTGGAACACATTCCATCAGCTTCATATCTTTACCTCGTTTTGTTTATGTATTTTTACTTTAATAATCTTCTTGTCTGTAGCCTGCAAGACCTGAATCCGGTAAGGCTCTATAGTGATAACCTGTCCCTGATGCGGGATCCTCTCCAGATGATCCAGGATCAGTCCGGCGATAGTCTCATAATCCCCTTCGGGAAGCTGGATATCATGATCATCGGCCAGATGGTCTATCTCCACATCTGCCATGGCAATCCAGGTATTGGGGCTGATCTGCTGCACATCGTGTTCTTGTTCATCGTCGTATTCATCTTCGATCTCGCCCACGATCTCTTCCAAAATGTCTTCGATGGTTACGATTCCCGCTGTGCCGCCATAGGCATCCACGATGATAGTCATGGATTTGTGCTGCAATTGCATCTCTTTGAGCAGAATATCCACGTCCATGTTTTCTGGGGCAAAGAAGGGCTCATGTGCCAGGTCTGCTGCACATTTATCATCACCATTTTGATATTTGAGGATGTCGTAGATGATCAGCACGCCGATGATATCGTCTATACTTTGGCGATATACGGGATAGCGGGTAAAGCCTTCATTCTTAGCTATTTCAGCGATTTCGGCGATATTGGCACTTTCCGGTATTGCCACAATGTCTGTGCGGGGCACCATCACGTTGCGCGCGTCCATATCCTTCAGATCCAGGGCGTCTTCGATCATCTCCAATTGCGGAGCCATGGCACTGTCTTCACTGCTTTCATTGAGCAGAAAGTTGATGTCGTCCTTGGTCAGATAGTCGTATTGATTGCCTTCGTCCAGTTTGAGCAATTTACGCAGGCCCTGGTTTATAAAGCCCACTATAGCTACAATAGGGCGAAACATGTAAAAAAAGAAAATGAGAATGGGATAGAGCTTGGGAACCAGGGTATCCGCATAATCACGAAAGATCGCCTTCGGCACGATCTCCCCAAAGATCAGAACTATGGTTCCAATCAGCAAAGAGGTATAGCGCGGATCAAAGCTGAAATCCCCAAGTTCTGCTACAAACAGAGTGGCGAGAGAGGCTAAAATGGCATTGGCGATGTTATTCCCGATCAGGGTGGTGCCCAGAAACTTGTCCGGCTGCTTCAGAAAACGAAGCAGCGCGGCATTGCGCCGGCTTTTGCGAGAGGAATGTTCGAGGGCGATCATATCAATTGAGATCAAACCCGTCTCCAGCCCTGAAAAAAGCAGGGACAAGAATAGAGAGAAAAGCAGCACGACCAGGATTAGTATTACCTGTACTACCTGTAATTCCTGTACCATTTATTCATTTACCTTCTCGTTTCTCCAGGCCATTCTTAGCGACTGGACAAACTCATCTATGTTTCCGACCAAGAATCCATCGAGATTGTAGCTTGTCAAGTTTATTCTGTGATCGGTGACTCTGGATTGAGGGAAATTATAGGTTCTGATCTTGGCAGAGCGGTCTCCGGTAGATACTTGCGCCTTGCGTGAAGAAGCTATTTCCTGCTCCTGTTTACTGATCTGAAGGTCCAGCAATTTACTGCGCATCACCTTCATGGCCTTGGCTTTGTTCTTGATTTGCGACTTTTCGTCCTGACAGGTGACCACCAGGCCCGTGGGAACGTGGGTGATGCGCACCGCAGAGTCTGTGGTATTCACGCTTTGCCCACCATTTCCGCTGCTGCGATAGACGTCTATCCTCAGGTCGTTGTCACTGATATCCATATCGATATCTTCGGCTTCGGGAAACACGGCTACTGTCACCGCTGAGGTGTGAATACGGCCGCTGGATTCTGTGACAGGAACCCTTTGCACCCGGTGCACTCCGCTTTCAAAACGCATCAGTCCATAGGCATTTTCACCGCTTAAGAGCAGTACCACTTCTTTGAAGCCGCCCAGGCCGGTTTCGTTCATGTCGATGATCTGTTTCTTCCAGCCTTTTTGCTCGGTATAATAGCTGTACATGCGGTAGAGGTCTGCCACAAAGAGTGCGGCTTCTTCCCCACCGGTTCCGGCTCTGATCTCGATAATGGCATTTTTCTCGTCATTAGGATCATTGGGGATCAGCAGGTCCCGCAGCTCCAGCTCATATTTCTCCGAAGCTTCAGCAAGATCGCCCAGCTCTTCTTTCACCAGGGCCATCATCTCGGGATCGTTTTCACTATCCTGCAACACCTTGGTTTCCTGAATCTGCTTTTGGATCTTCAGATAGCTATCCCAGCAGGATAGAACCCCAGAAAGTTCCTTATAGCGGCGCATGAGCTTTTTATACTCACGGGCATCGCTCATCAATGAGGCATCAGATACACTTTCTTGAAGCGTCAGAAATTCTTCTCTGAAGCTTTCCAGTTTCTCTTTTGGCAACATATCAGCCTTCCAGCAGGGTTACCTTATGCTCGCTATAATCCATATCCAAAGCGGCTTTCATGGCGACCAAAGCGGTTTCGATCATATCATCATCCGGCGGCTGGGTAGTGATGCGCTGCAAAGCCATACCGGGGACGGTCATAAATTTCACCAGAGGGTGCGTCAGATTCTTTCCGGAAAACTTCAGCACTTCGTAGCTCACACCTGAGATGATGGGGATCATCAGCAAGTGGTAGCCCAGACGCAGATATATCGGAATAGCACTTTTCAGAATAAAATGCGAGACCAAAGCATCCGTGATGGAAAAGATCAAAATGCCCACCAGCAGCACAAAAAACATAAAGCTCGTTCCACAGCGGGGATGAATGGTGGTATAAGTTTGGATATCATTGATTTGCAGATTGCTGTTGTGCTCATAGGCATTCACATTCTTATGCTCTGCGCCATGATAGCGGAAGAGGCGTTTGACATCTTTCATCAGCGAGATCAGCCACACGTAAAGCACAAAGAATACTATCCGGATGCTTCCCGCAAAGAGGTTGAAGAAGAAATCCTGATTTGAGAGCCTCAGCCAATCCGCCAGCTTATAAGGCAGAAGTCCAAACAGCAAAAAAGCCAGACCAAAGGCCAGGATATAGCTGCCAATCTCTGCACCCTTTTCTATCCACTGGATTTTCTTTTTGCTCACCTTCCCCTGGGCTTCCTCTTCGGCTATGAAGTCCAGCTCATAACGTCCCGCGGAGAAATTGAGGGTAGATAGCCCGATCTTCATCATCTCAATCAGGGATACAAAACCCCGGATGATGGGCAGACCAAGAAACTTCTTCTTTTGAGTAATGCTGACAAAGGGAGTGAGCTTGAGCTCGATGTCCCCGTTTTTTCTACGTATAGCGGTAGCCAGACGCTCCGGCCCACGCATCATTACGCCTTCTATTACCGCTTGTCCGCCCACACTTATTTCTTTTTTCATTTTATAGTCCCTTTTTCTGGTCTAATTGTCTTTTGTGATAGCTTCAATGAATGATAGCTACAAAGTAAGTTCTTTCCCACAAAGAAAAACGCCACTCCCCTCATATCATGAGGCAGACTGGCGTATAATCTTGAAAGAGAACTAGTTCTCTGTTTCGGTGGTGGCGATTTTGTATTTCTTATTGAATTTCTCTACCCGGCCAGCGGTATCCAAAATCTTCTGTTTTCCGGTGTAAAAGGGGTGGCAGACATTGCAGATATCCACCTGCATGTTCCCTTTGGTGCTGGCGGTTTCAAAGGTGTTGCCGCAGGCACAGGTAATGATGGCCTTCGTGTATTTCGGATGAATTCCTTGTTTCATTTATCTTGCTCCTTGCATGAGTTAAAGAATATTTTGTCCCATAATTTTGCAATGGCAGTTTATGTCAAGCAGAGACTTCTATTCTCCCCGATTTTGCCTGTTCAGACTACGCTAAAAACCCTAAGATTAAGTGTATCTGCATTTTTCACTTGACATAAATCCTAAGGCTATAATTTTGAGTATCTTATTAGAACGATGCTTATAGACTCGAACAAAATAAAAACTTAGTTTAAGGAGTAACAACATGACAAAAGCCGATCTTGTAAAGGAAATCTCGGAAAACACTGGAATTATCCGTAAAGACGTAGCAGTAGTAGTGGACGCCCTCTTTCAGGGAGTCAAAGACATTTTGAGCGAAGGCCATCACTTAGAAATTCGTGGCTTTGGCACATTCCGTCTCAAGACCCGCAAACCACGTATGGGTCGCAACCCCAAGACCGATGAAAAGGTTCCGGTACCAGAACGCACAGTTCCCACCTTCAAGTTCTCCCGCGAATTCAAAAATAGCGTCGTCGATCTGAAAATCGAAAGCTAGGATAACTATTATGCCTTGCGGAAAGAAGAAAAAACGTCATAAAATTGCAACCCATAAGCGGAAAAAACGCTTGCGTAAGAATCGCCATAAAAAGAAATAATAATTCATAAAGGCTGCCTTCGGGCAGCCTTTCTTTTTTGCTCTTTGATTAGCTAACTACCTTTATCCTCACAAAGCCAGCTCAGCTTGAAAGACTATCCGAAAGAAATTTACCTTGACAAGGATACAAGCTTGATAATCCAATGCTTAGGTACCTTGCACCTTAAGACAACTGTCTGATTCGTGGCAAGGGACTAATAAATACTAAAGAGGTAAATCATGAAAAAACTTATTAAGCAAATCCTGCTTGTTAGTGGCCTGCTTTTCATCGGCTACCAGGTCTTTCGCATGACCCGTTTGATCAGAGCAATCATCGCCCTGGACAAATCCCTGCCAGCATATCTGGAATCTGTTTACGGAGAAACCCCCAAAGTTGGCTGCTCTCTAAATGCACACATCACTGTGAACACAAAGATCATCGTGAAGTTTTCTGCTGAAATCCTGGCAAAGCATGACGATATTGAGGCTACAACCAGGCAGTATATAGCAGATTTTTATCCACTGCTGGCCAATAATAGGCTGAGGGTAAACGTTGTGGAAGCAAGCCTTTAAGATATACTAAGGATCCCAACAGCACTGAGGGAGACTATCCTATGAAAAGATCACTGCTTCTGCTCTTGGTTTTTGCTCTGTGCAGCACAATTCTTTGTGGTCAAGCCGAATCACAGAACCCCGAGCTCATCGTGCCAGAAGTATTCTTGGCCAGGTCAGATGATTAGATAAGTAGTAGGATCTACCCAAAGAATGTCAGGGGTAAAATCAAGACAAACCAACAAAGTCTAAGCACAGGCCGCAGCAAGGCCGATTTATTTATGAAAAAGATAGTTCTTGACGAGATCCTGTTTGGCTTTGATGTAAAAACGAAGGATTTGGACTCTACAAGATACTCTGATGGTGGTGTATGTGCTATAGGCAATCTGTTAAAATTCATGGCAAATGATAAAGGTGTGTTTGTTATTGTGGAATTTGGGCATAATAAATCAACCGCCAAAAACAATGCCAGGGACAGTGAATATATCAGAGTCGCCCCATTTCATACTCTGCCAAAAGATATGTATCGAATAGAAAACTTAGGAACCGGACAAATTAGGCTGAACTACACTGTAAACCAAGTTTGGGATGAAATTGATTGGAATAGATCAGATAATGACTTCTTTTAGGCTTTCTGTGAAATAGCCATTACCCATTACAAAAGAGTTAAGGCTGATGCAGAGCAGAGAATCAAATCAATGGGCATTCTGTATATATTTGACCCGCTGTAAGTAAAACCAGCGAGGTTCTCCCCCGCTGGTTTTGCTGATCAAACAAGTTCTTTATGCTATCGCAATCTCACGATCTTGGCATTAGCAGTGCTGCTTCCCTGGCTTGCCCGCAGGAAATATATTCCGCTGCTGCAGGCTTTTCCACTTTTGTCCCGGCCATCCCAAGATAGATTTGCGCCAGGCAGACCGCTCAGCTCTCTCACTAATTGACCACGCTGGTTGTAGATCCCCACCCAAAGCGGAGCCGATGACTTGCTTTCTGCCAGGATGCTCAGTTCACCGGCAAAAGGAACCGGATAGGCTCTTATGCGCAGCTCGGGAACTGGGCCCTGCACCAGATCAGAATTTGCGGTGTAGGTTTCCCAGGCAAAATCGATTCGCATTGTATTGGTACAGGCACTTCCTCCCTGGCAAATCTGCATGACAATAGAATCCAGATTGCCATTGGCATCGTAGCTATACAGATCACGCCCATCAATTTCCCAGACATCACCAGAAAGATGCTGCTCGTCTATGCTGATCTTGCGGATTTGCTCATCGTAGGTATAAAGCGATCTGCTGCGGGCCATCCAAGATTCGTTATACCATTCGTACTCAGTGGTCTGCTGCAAGTTTCCAGGATATTCATTGGATCTATTTACAACCAGCATGGGTAAATACTGAGAAATAAAGCTAATGTAATCGTAGCCGGTAGAAGTATCCTGAGGATGATACGTGGTTTCGGTCTTATGCTCTTGTACCCAGTTTACAGAATCTGCAGAGCTGTATTCATACTCCTGGATTATCCTGCCTTGGGCGTCGTATTGGAAACTGATGCGAGAATAGGGATCTTCATCCTCATATTCATCCGCATCAGCAACCCAATCATAAATTTCAAAAGTGCTTCCCGCTCCATAAACGATATGCCTGCGGAGAAGTGGCACCAGATTTCCTAAGTCATCATAATATGGTTCACACAAAAAGATACGCACCAGACGGTTTTGGGAATCATATTCCGCAGTGCTTTTAATGCTCAATTCCAAAACACTGTCTGGAGTAAAATATAAGTCGGAGGATTCTATCATCCCCGCAGCGTTGTAGAAATAGACCATCTTCGCCCCGGTATCAGGCGAAATAAATCCGAATGGATCACGATGATTTACAGTTATAGAATCAATCCGGGTAGGATAACTCTGGCTGTAATGCATGTTTGCCCGTTCCGTGGGCAGCAAACTCTGGTCTTCTTGATAGTTGCTATACATTTCATTTTGCAGCCGGTAAGCTGTGGAATAGGGCAGCACTATTCCCAGATGCTTGATCCCAAAATCCTGAAAAACTCCGGCTGTAAGCAGCATCGGCAGCAAGAGTAAGGGCAATAAATATAAGGCTTTCTTCATCGTTCACCTCCATGAAGCTATCTTCTGTGATATTTTTTGCATACCCAGATCTGTGTCAATGTTTATTATTCACAGACTTCCCTTTTTTTTGTCGAACCTGATTCTGACTCTTTCTGCAGCCTTCCCATCCCGTGAATTGCAGTGGTCTTGCTGCATAGATTGTGGTAGATAAGACTTAGGTATAAGAGGATTTTTCCCTACTATTTCCACGTCATCTCTACTACGTCAAAGGGGAGAGGACAGTCTGAGCAACAGGATATCAGAGCCCCAAAACCGATCTGCCCCAATTATCCCTGTGATCTGTGTGATCTGTGTGATCTGTGAGAGCATCAACTCCCTACAGATCTGCCCCTGAGCGATTTTGATTGACAGCTCCCGCCAGCTATATTTGTATGCAAAAAAGCTTAAGCTACTTTAAATAGGAGACAAGATGAAAAGAATGCTTTCCGTAATATTAGGCCTGATCTGTCTGAGTCTATTTGCCACTCCGCGCGGCCTCACTGTGTCCGAAGTGCCTTGTTCAGATATCGTAAGCCGGGTAGAGATTCCGGTGACGAGTTTTATCGATGCCCCGGCAGGAACGGCGTCCTGCACTACTTTGAGTGAGGACTGGTTTCCGTCCCTGAATCTTGATCTGAATTTCAGACTGGATGCACAGGCTCAGATCGGCTTGAACTATGTCAATTATCAAGGCAAAGCCATGGCCTTTGGCAGTATGGGCACTTTGAGTGCTGCGGCCCAAGCTGCTGTAGCCAAGGCTCCTGGGTGGATGCAGGCCGAGCTTTCTTCGGTTTTGGCCAGTCTTGATGCGGCCCATCAGCTCATCTGGGCAGAGCTTATCCTGGACACTGTGGACCCCTATGTGGATGAAGTGGCTTTCTGCATAGCCCATACTTCGGCCCAATACCTGAATTCGGGCTTTGCCTCTCCTCAACTATTTCTGGAAAATGCTTATTATATTTACGAGATTGCCAGCCATTTGGATTATGTGCAGATCATGGACACTGGCTCTGCGGCAGGCGGTGGAGATTACTATTCCACCACCAAATATATCAAGAAAGATGCTGCCGGCGAACTGCAAGAAATCACCGTGCCCCAAGAGCTCTACTATTGGTATCTGGTG